>Ga0207111_10063_pt1 | contig 30597 bp, 16 predicted proteins | sample Alteio_BWMinHeat_71_FD_153577 | JGI IMG/M metagenome (GOLD analysis project Ga0207111, IMG submission 153577) | Enriched cells from forest soil in Barre Woods Harvard Forest LTER site, Petersham, Massachusetts, United States -... | ecosystem: Environmental > Terrestrial > Soil > Temperate forest >... | reverse complement strand
AGAATTGCCCTGCTGGCTGTCGCGGCCGCATGGCTGACGAGTACTTGCGAAGCACAGATGCCGAAGGCAGAACTCGGCATTCAATTGGATCGACCGATGCATGCCGTGAGCCCCACGCTGTATGGCTTAATGACGGAAGAGATCAACTATTCCTATGACGGCGGCCTCTATGCCGAGATGGTACGGAATCGCACCTTTCAGGATCATGGCTTCGGCGGGGTGGCTCACTGGAACATCGTGCATATGGGCAATTCTGTCGCGGAGATGGCCGTGGACGATACGGAAGGCCCCAGCGAGGCGCTGCCGCACAGCCTGCAGATAAGCGTGACCAAGGCCGATCCGTCGAATCCGGCGGGAGTGCGGAATGACGGCTATTGGGGGATGGCGGTCCGTGCCAATACCACTTACAAAGGATCGCTCTACGCGAAGGCGGATTTACCCGATATGGGGCCGGTGAATGTGGCGCTGGTGAGCGATAACACCGGCAAGCCGTTGGCTACAGCGAAGGTAGAGGGGCTTTCGACAGAGTGGAAGCGATATGAGTTCACGCTGACAACGGGGAAGGTAGAGACTTCGGCGGAGAATCATCTTCTGCTGACGGTCGGACATGCAGGTAAAGTGTGGATCGATCTGGTTTCACTGTTTCCACCCACTTATAAAGATCGCGAGAATGGCAACCGTCCTGACCTGATGGAGATGATGGCGGGGATGCATCCGAAATTTCTGCGGCTGCCGGGCGGTAACTATCTTGAGGGCGACCTGATTGACGAGAGGTTCGACTGGAAGACCACGATTGGCCCGCTGGTTGACCGGCCGACGCATCGCAGTCCCTGGAACTATCAGTCGTCGGATGGAATGGGACTGCTCGAGTTTCTGGAATGGACCGAGGATCTGAAGATTCAGACGGTGCTGGCGGTGTATGCGGGCTATTCGTTGAAAGGGGATCACATTCATCCCGGGCCGACGCTGACGCCGTTTGTAGAAGATGCACTGGACGAGATCGAGTTTGCCACGGGCGACACGTCGACGAAATGGGGTGCGGTGCGGGCGAAGCTGGGGCATCCCGCGCCCTTTCCGGTGAAGTATGTGGAGATTGGCAATGAGGACTGGTTCGATCGCTCGGGCAGCTATGAAGAGCGCTATGCGCAGTTCTACAAGGCGATCAAGGCGAAGTATCCGCAGCTGGAGCTGATTGCGACGATGCCGCTCAAGAGGATGAAGCCGGATGTGGTGGATGATCACTACTACAAGCGCGCGGATGAGTTCTTTGCGGACGTGAAGCACTATGACAAGGTTGACCGCGAAGGGCCGAAAATTTTTGTGGGTGAGTGGGCGACGCGAGAGGGATCTCCGACGACGAATATGGGCGCGGCGCTGGGCGACGCGGCATGGATGACGGGGATGGAGAGAAACAGCGACCTCATCGTAATGGCGTCGTATGCGCCGCTGTTCGTCAATGTGAATCCGGGCGGGATGCAGTGGGAGTCGGACCTGATCGGATACGACACGCTGACCAGTTACGGTTCGCCCAGTTATTATGCGCAGGCAATGTTTGCAGAGTACCTGGGAACCGAGGTGCCGTCGTCCTCGTTGTCCGGCGGAGGCGAGCGGTTTTTCTACTCAGTAACGAGTGATCCGGCGAAGGGCACGGTGTATCTGAAGCTGGTGAATGCGTCGTCAGTCGAGCAGCCGGTCGAGATCGAAATGGCGGGCGCGGGCAGCGTTGCGAAGAACGGCACCGTGGTGTCGTTAACGGGAACCAATCCGGCGCAGACCAACACGTTGCCGAATCCGACGCGCATTGTGCCAGTGAAGACGGCGCTGACCAGCGCGGGAGCGAAGTTCAGTCACACGGTGCCGGCTTATTCAATACAGGTACTCGAGTTACAGGCGAAATAGATTGTGGAGCGTCGCCATCGGCGGCAGGGTATTCGTGGAAGGCGGCTGCAGTTTGTTGCTGGACGAGATGACGGGAGAATAGATCCGCAAGAAACAAAGTAAACACTATCTTGGAAACAACGTTAGGTAGAGGGTCGGCAAAGTAATTCTCGAGTATTAGCCGGCGAATGCAGGCTTCCGAAATGCTGTAAACGCATTCTCGCGCGGGGCTGTGACATGACGGAGAGACGAGGAAGGCGGGAAGTAGCGACGCCGCCGGGCAAGATGGATATTCACATGGTGGCGCGGTTGGCCAATGTGTCCATCGCTACTGTGTCGCGCACCATCAACCGGATCTCGACGGTGAACCCCCAGATCGCCAAGCGGGTGTGGGAGGTGATCGAGAAGCTGGGTTACTTTCCCAATACCCAGGCGAGAGCGCTGGGGTCTGGGCGCAGCCGGCTGTTTGGATTGATTGTCTCGGAGACCGTGAACCCATTTTTCCCGGAGCTGATCCGCGGATTTGAAGACATCGCGGTGGATCACGGATACGAGATCCTGGTCAGTTCGGCCAACGGGGATCCTCAGCGCATGGCGTTGTGCATCCGGCGGATGCTGGAGCGGCGCGCGGATGGAGTTGCGGTGATGACTTTCGGCGGTGAAGAACCGCTGCTGGAACAACTGTCCGAGCGGAAGGTTCCGCTGGTCTTTGTGGACGTGGGACCGAAGGGACCAGGCATCAGCCTGTTGAAGGTGGATTATCACAACGGCATCCGGCAGGCCGTTCAGCATCTGGCAGCGCTGGGGCATCGGGATATTGCGTTCGTGACGGGGCCGCAGGAATTGCACTCTGCGCATTCACGGTTGAGCGCATTTTCCCGTTCGCTGCAGGAATGCGGCCTGGTGGCTGGTCCGGAGCGAATTGTGGGAGGGGACCACACCATGGAAGGTGGAATGCAAGCCATGGGACAGCTCCTGGAGGGCAAAAGGCCGCCGACGGCAGTAATGTGCTCGAACGATATGACGGCCATTGGAGTGCTGCACGAGCTTTATCGGGCAGGGCTGCGGGTGCCCGACGATCTTTCGGTGATTGGCTTTGACGATATCCATATGGCGCAGGTGACGATTCCACCGCTGACAACGATCAGGATGTCCTGCTTTGAGCTGGCGCGGGCGGCGGTGACAGCGCTATGTGCACACGTGGAAGAAGGAGTTAAACCGAAGCGCGACCATGGGATCGATACCCGCCTGGTGATCCGCGAATCGACCGGCTTTCCCCGAGGCACGATGCTCCATCTTCGGAAGACGGTTTCGCGAGGCAATTCTATAAGCCGGGTTGGGAAATCGGGTAAGGCCGAAAGGGTATCGCCGGGAGAAAGAGCGAAGCGTAAGGCTGACCGGGCGAGGTTGATTTGATCCGGACTTTAGTAAAGATCACCAGCGTGGCGTTGATATTTGCACAGCTAAAAAGAGTAATAACTGTTCCGAGAACCCGCTTGACAGCACCATCTTCGAGGATTAGCATCGCCGCCCAGTAAACATTTACCTCGTAAAATCTCTTCAAAAATTCGATTCATCTGGAAGAGACCAGAGTGGAGGACGGCAGGTTGAAATGAGCAGTCGCCGTTTTTCTTTGAAATGCGGGAAAACGTTTACGTTGTAAGAATCAAGGCCTGTACCTGTTCAGTCCCGAACCTGCTTCGCAGAGCAGCTCCCGGTTCGCTCTCACAGAGTTCATAGATTTCGGGACGGCAGCTGGTTTAGCCAATTTGCTTCTCAGGAGGTTTTAAGATGCATCGTGTTCGTTTCTTATTGGTGAGTGTGTGCGCCCTCGCCTTAATGCTTGCGCCGCGTGCCTGGGGTCAGGAAAACGCGACGATAACCGGAACGGTGGTGGACTCCAGCGGAGCCGTGGTTCCGAATGTTGCAATCAGTCTCACCAACGCCGGAACCGGGCAGGTGAGGGAAACCACCTCGAACAGCGATGGGATTTACGTCTTCGCGAATGTGGGTGTGGGCCGCTTTACACTCGGCGCAACGGCGTCGGGTTTCCAGAAATACACCAAGACAGACATCTCGGTAAACACCGCTCAGACATTGAAAGAGGACGTTGTACTCACGGTGGGCAGCCAGGGACAGACGGTCACGGTTCAGGCCAATGCCCTCCAGGTTCAGTCAGAAACTAATGAACTCAGCACGCTGATCACCGGGGCGCAGGTGACGCAGCTTGCCACCAATGGCCGCAATGTTACAGCGCTTGCGGCTCTAGGCATGGGGGTATCGAACAACCTGCCGGCCTTCAGCGGTGTGAATGCGCTCACCTCGGCGAATGGCATCAGCTTCAATGGAACGCGCACGACGCACAACATCTATATGCTGGATGGAGGCGAACTGAACGATCGCGGCTGCGGCGGCTGCTTCAGCTCGCTGCCGTCGATCGACGCACTGGCCGAGTTTCAGACGCTCGACAGCAACTATGGGCCCGATTATGGCATTGGCTCAGGCGGCACGATCCTGATGGTTATCAAATCCGGCACGCATGACTTCCACGGATCACTGTGGTATTTCAACCGGAATGAAGACTACGACGCGAATAATTACTTCACCAACCTGGCAGGCCAGCCGCGGCCAGAGTTCCGGCTGAATAACCCAGGCGGCAACATCGGTGGTCCGCTGTGGATTCCACATGTCTATAACGATTCGCGGAGGAGAACGTTCTTCTTTGTGAACGAAGAGTGGCGCAGATTGATTCAGGGAAGCGCGCCTGCGGTTGTGAATACCATTGCGGCTGACAATTTCCCGACGGCGGGACAACCGCTGGCTTACGCCGTTCCCGCGGGGGGTGCGATCCCGGTGGTTCCGGTAACTTCCGATCCAAACAAATTGCTGATCTATCAGCAGGATGGCCTGGTTCAGAATCAGCCCTTCCCGGGCAACGTGATTCCCGCCAATCTGATGGACCCTAATGCTGTTCTCGAGGTGAATGCGGGCACGTTTCCGAAGCCGAATCTGGCAGGCACGTCGCAGTTTATCTCTTCTATCCCGCAACCCACCAATGTTCGTGAAGATGTAGTGCGCATCGATCACACCATCAACAGCAAGCTGCAATTGATGGGTCACTATCTCCATGATGCAGTGACTACTTCGTTCTTCCCGCCATTGTGGCAGGGTGCCACTTATCCGACGGTGGGTACCGCCATGCTGAATCCATCCTATTCGTCGGTTATCAAATTAACCCAGACACTTTCACCGACGCTGCTCAACGAAACCGCCTTTCTTTACAGCGGCAACAAGATCACGCTTACTCCTGTTGCCGGTCCCGGCGGCTCCTTTGTACAGCCCAGCGGATGGACGGCTACGAGCTTCTTCCCCTCGTCTCTGAATGACCTCCTGCGCATGCCGCAGATCAACCTGCAGGGTACGCCGCTGAATGTGCAATGGAGCTCGAGTTACTTCCCCTGGAAGAATGGCTACGAGGGCTTTGAGTGGAGGGACGATCTATCCTGGACAAAAGGGCTGCACCAGTTCAAGTTTGGATTCAGCTGGCTGCACGACTACAAGAACCAGCAACTCCAAGCAAACACGCAGGGAACCGCGAGCTTCAATTCAAGCCAGTTTTCCGGTGATTCGTATATCAACTTCCTGCTGGGCGATGCCAGCAGTTTCCAGCAATTGCAGTTTCTAGCTGGTAAGCACTGGGTGAACAACAATTATGGCTTCTACTTCAACGATAACTGGCACATCCTTCCGAGGCTAACTCTCAACCTCGGTTTGCGTTACGACGGATTACCGCATGCCTTTGAGCGATATAACCAGTTCGCGAACTTCGTTCCCGGCGATTACAACACTTCGCTTGGCTATCCTCTCAACACTGACGGTACGCTGAATTCGGCTTCCCTTACGAACTTCAACGGCCAGGCGTTCTATCTCAATGGCATCAGGGAAGCCGGTGTCAACGGCTTTCCTCGTGGAGCGGTACAGAGCAAGTACGACACTGTAGAACCCAGAGTCGGCTTTGCTTACGACCTCTCGGGAAATGGAAAGACGGTAATCAGAGGCGGATTCGGAATGTTCTTCGAGCGTGTTCAAGGCAACGATGTGTACAACGCTGCTTTGAATCCTCCTTTCGCGTATCAGCCGCAGGCTACTAACGTCTACTTCTCCAACCCCAACACCAGCGCGCTTACTGGGGCAACGACGTCCCAGACGTTCCCCTCCACACTTACCAATCTGCAGTACAACTTCCGGCCTCCCGGAACAGCACAGTTCAGTTTGGGCATTCAGCGGCAAATTGCTCCGTCGATCGTCGCGCAAATCCAGTATGCAGGTTCTTTAGGCTGGGTTCAGGATGATGACAGGCAGATCAACACGCTGCCGTTGACCGATCCGAACAATCCAGCGAATCCTTATGACCTTCGGGAGGGGGTTTCGAACGGGAAGCTCAACGCAAATCTCTATCGAATCTTCCCTGGCTTTGCCGGAATTACACAGGAAGAGAACCAGACTAACTTCAACTACAACTCATTCCAGGCAGGTCTGCGTATCGAGAACAGGTATGGGCTCACAGTTCAATTTGCCTACACCTATTCGCATGAGCTCGATGAGGTGAGCAACGATTTGAATGGGCTCTCAAATCCATTCAAGCCGTCGTATGACTATGGATCAGGCACGCTTGACCGGCGTCACATATTCAACGCGAACTACATCTACAGCCTGCCTTTCTTCAGAAACAGTTCAAACGTTCTGGAACGTACGGTGCTGGGAGGCTGGCAGATCTCGGGGATAACCGTTGCTCAGGCGGGAGCGCCTCAATTCATTACCTACTCGGGACCGATTGCAGGAACAACGGGCGGCGTGACCGATACTCTCGGTCTGGGCGGCGGCACCACGAACCGTCCAAACCTGGTGGCGCCTGTCTCTTATCCGAAGAAGGTCAAGGCGTGGTTCAACACCAGCTCGTTCGCGAATCCCGTCGCTCCATGGTCGGGCGGTGGAAACCAGGGCTTCGGTAATGCCGGCAAAGATGTCGTCGTTTTGCCGGGGTTGTTCAACACCAACCTGGCATTGTTCAAGAACATTCCACTCACTGCCCACGAAGGACCGCTCATCGAGCTTCGTTTCGAGTCCTTTAATACCTTCAACCACACGGAGTTCAATGCAATCGATGCGAACTCCGGTGACGGAAACTTTGGGCAGATAACCGGATCCTATGATGCTCGTACCCTGCAGTTAGGAGCAAAGTTCAAATTCTAAGTTCCCCTCTAACCTAGTCAACATTTGACAGGGAGCGCCACGGCTAACCAGCCATGGCGCTCTATTTTTATTTAGGGATAGCTGGCTGGGGTGTATCTGGTACGGCCTTGATTCCAGCTAAAGCTGACGTGGAAATGCCATGACCTTCCTTGACAGTTACTAATTGATTCGCCGCGACGGCCAGGAAACGTTCGACCAGACCGTTGGTCCAGTGGATCTCAAGGTCGGCGTGAGTGAATGACCCGAGGCCGAAGTGCAGTCGGCGATCATTCACAGAATAAAAGCTAGACTGACCCATTACTGCTTGAGCTTGTATCTTGCCTCCATACTTGACCAGAACCCTCGAGCCGATGGCACTCGAGTTAGACTTCGTTCCGATCAGCAAGATCTTGAGCCAGTTGCGATTGCCTTTGAGATCGTTGCGGAGCAGAGAAGGAGGCTCATTCAAGTTGACGATGACCATGTCGACATCACCATCGTTGTCGAAATCTCCGAAAGCACATCCCCGGCTGCAATGGGCTGAGCTAATCCCCGGACCGGCTTCATCCATCAATTCTTCAAATGTGCCGTTGCCTAGATTACGGAAGATGAAGCGGGGCGTCTTCAACGGATATTCGGGAAACTCCGCTTCGACTTCCGGATAGACGGAGCCGGTGACAACGGCCAGATCAGGCCAGCCATCGTTGTCGAAGTCAGCGAAGCCTGTTCCCCAGCAGATGTAACGAGTTTCAACACCGAGTCCAGCCAGGACGGTCACGTCGGTGAAGGTGCCGTCTCCCTCATTGCGAAAGAGAGAGTTGGTGTCGTCGGAGAAATGAGTTTTGAAAATATCCAGGTTGCCGTCGAGGTTATAGTCGCCGACGGCGATGCCCATGCCGGCCTGCTCCTCCCCGTCGCCACTGAATGCAATGCCCCGCTCGACGCCTTCTTCTGTGAAAGTGGAGTTATGCTTGTTCCAGAACAACAGGCTCGGAGTGGAATCCGATGCGACGTAAAGATCTGTCCAGCCATCATTGCTGAAGTCTGCGGCTACACTGGTCATCGAGTAAGTGCGCTGCGCCTTTGCGATGCCGCTCTCCTGGGAAACATCGCGAAATGTTCCGTTGCCTAGATTTTTGTAGAGGTAATTGCGGGGCATCGGAAGTCCCCGCGGTCCGCAATTGACGGCGACACCTTTAAAATTGCAGTACGGGTTTGTGCCGGGCCTGGGCAGGCGGTCGAGATGCAGATCGACGTAGTTGGCAACGAAGAGATCGAGGTGGCCATCGCGATCATAGTCAAGGAAGGTACATCCTGATCCCCAGCGCGGGTTGCCTTCATAGAGCAGCCCGGCTTCTTTGGTCACGTCGGTGAATGTGCCATTGCCATTGTTGCGATAGAGAACATTCTGGCCATAGTAGGTAATAAAGATATCTTCGAAGCCATCGTTGTTGTAGTCGCCTACCGTAACTCCGCTAGCCCAGCCAGTGCGTATGAGTCCGGCCTCTTCAGTGACGTCGGTAAATGTTCCGTCCCGGTTGTTCTTGTAGAGACGATTGGTTGAGCCGGGGACGGGCGAATCCATGCGCGTGCCACATAAGACGAAGATATCCAGCCAGCCGTCGTTGTCGTAGTCGAGGAAGGCGACACCGCAGCCTACGGTCTCGATGATGTAGTTCTTATGCTTGAGGCCGCCATAGATAGTGGGGCTGGTAAGGCCGGCTTGCGAGGCTACATCGGTAAATTGGGCGAGGAAAGGGATGCCTGAGGGCTTTCCTCGCGGGAGTGCCTTGACGTGCCGCCGGGACATGCCCTGAGCCATTGCGATGGTGGAGGTGGCTGCCATCCATAGAAAATTGCGGCGCGAGATGTGAAATGTGGGTTTATCCATTCCAGGGTAGGAGCTTGCTCATTGTGGCGCGGATGCAGCGTTTCCGGATACTTTTTGAATCAACGAATCCTCGGTTTTACTGTGGATCTCTTTCGTTTTCGCGAATTCCTGGGCGGCCTTTTGTTTGTCTCCAAGCTGTGTGTATAGACGGGCGAGGCGGTAGTGCGCGTCTGGTTGGGTGGGATCGAGTTTGACGGCGTGCTGGAACGCGGTGAGTGCTTCCTGATTCTTTTTCTGATCGGCATAGATGCAGCCGAGATCGAAGTAGGCAAGCCGGTTTTCATTTTGCAGTTGAAGTGCTTTCTCGAGCAGTGGCTCGGCAGTAGCGTTGTCGTTTGAGTGCAACGCTATATCTCCTAGATATAGGTAAGACTGGGCATAGCCGGGGTTGTTCTTGATTTCCAGTTGGAGCTCGGATGAGGCTTGATCGTAATCGTGTTGCTTGTAGTAGAGATAGCCGAGCTCAAAATGGAGGACTGGTTCATTGGGCGAGATATGTTCCGCCGACTGAAGTTCTTTGACGGCCTCCGCAGTCTTTTCCATGCCATCCAAGGCCTCTGCCAGAAGCATGTGAGCCTGTATGGCATTGGGGTCGACGGAAAGAATGCTCTTGAATTCTGCCATGGCGCAGTCGTATTTTTTGCTCCACAAGCAGCTCTGAGCCAGGACGTTGTGAAGCTCCAGGTTGGAAGGATCGCTTGAGCTAGCTGTCTTCAGATACGGAACGGCGTTGGCGTACTGGCGCAGTCCAAAGTAGCTCATGCCGAGGAGCAGCGTGCTGCGATGGTCCTCAGGTTTTTCTTTCGCTACCGTCTTGAATACCGTAATGGCCGCAGAGAAATGTGCCTGCTTGAACTCAGCGACACCCAGATCGAATGTGACATCGGGCTGATGCGGATTTAGGGTGAGAGAGGTGCGGTATTCCGCCTCAGCTGCGTCAAGTTGACCTTGCTGTGCGAGCGCGACTCCAAGGTTGTTATGGACTGAGACATTCTTTGGATAGCGTTGCTCCAGTTGGCGCCACAACAGCTCTGCGTCGTGAAATTTGCCTGCCTGCATTAGCTGGGTGGCCTGACTTGCGATGTCGTCCTGCGCAGGCAGAGGGATGGCGGCCGGTAGCAGGACCAGGAGGATCAGGGCCAGGAAGACCAGGGCTAGGGAGTGGGTCCAGAGCCTGGGAAGGAAGAGCTTAGTCTGAAGGTGGAGCTTCCGCATAACAGATTGTGCCGTTAGCCACGCCAGTGGGAACTCAAATGGCATCACGCTGAGTATATTGTTTGCGACGATGGATCGCCATGGTGATGATTGACTTAAAAAGATCACGGAACCATAGCTGGAATTGTTGGAGTAAGACGCCGAGAGTGCGTACACGCGAAGTAGTTTCGTCGCAGGAAACATAGTTCCACATCTGGTTTTACAGGCCTTCTCCCGTTGCCATAGAATTTCGGCGGTCGTTCTACAGGGAGATCGCTCGATGCGTAGCTTGGCTCTCCTGTTATTGCTCGCGGGTATCGCGTCGGAAGTATCCGCGAAGCCGGTTACGGTGGCGCAGTTGGAGGAAATACTGACTGCGGCGCACGGCAAGCCGGATGCGAAGATAGCCCTGCAACTCTCTGAATTGGAGCTGAGCGAACGGCTGAGCGCAACCAAGCTTGCACGCTGGGAAGTGGAGCTACCAGGAGCTGAATCGCGACGGTCCCTGGTGGTACTGGCCGATGTGTCGGCATTTCTCGATCTTCCCGCTGCGGAGATCTCAGCGACTGCGGTGCCCGACCTGGCAACGCAGCGGCGGATGCTGGCATTGACTGTGGATTACGCCGGTAAGACCATTCATCAGCTACCGAACTTATTCGCGACGCGGGATACGATCCGTTTTGAGGACAGTCCGGAGGGGTTTCGCGCCGATACATCGGTGATCCCATACCAGCCGTTGCATCCGGTTGGCAGGTCGAGCGATACGGTGCTTTACCGCGATGGCAACGAGGTTGTGGATTCAGGGGCAGCGAAAGGTAAGAAACCTGCAGCGGCGCCAGGGTTGGTGACCCAGGGAGTTTTCGGACCTATTTTAGCGACGGTGCTGGTGGATGCCGCCAACGGCAAGATGGCCTGGAGCCACTGGGAGCAGGGTGCTGCAGGACCGGAGGCTGTTTATCGCTACGCAGTGACGCGGGAGAAATCACATTACGAGGTGGAGTTCTGCTGCGTTCCGGGAGACAAGGGGAATGGTGTTTTTCATGAATTTTCCGGTTATCACGGCATGATCGCGGTCGATCCGACGAGTGGTGCAATCCTTCGCCTGACGCTGCAGGCGGATTTGAAGCGGGATGATCCGCTTGCCCGGTCCGATATTGCCGTTGAATACGGAGCAGTCGAGATGGGAGGGAAGTCCTACATCTGTCCCGTGAAAAGCGTTTCCATTTTGATTGCGCCACTGGCATCTTCCGGAGCTATTCAGCTACAGCGCTACCGAGGCGGCGCGGTCTTTGAAAAGGATAAACAGAACGAGCGAGAACATATGCAGACTCTGCTGAACGATGTTGCCTTTGAGCAATATCATTTGTTCCACGCCGAAACGCGCCTGATGCCGGGGAACGACACGAACCGCTAGATCTGACGCCGGCGCTCTGAATAATTTGTCGAGCTCGATTCACTTGAAAGCAGTTTGCTGCGGTCAATCCTTCTGCATCAACCGTAAGATTTCGGGGCGGCTTTTGCGCAAGAGATCGAGGAACGTGTCACGGATCGCGTCCGGCTCATTGCGCCGCCACGCGAGAATGACATCCAGCACGCGGTTGCGGCCACGCAGCGGATGGAAGGTTACACCGTCAGAGCGCAGATGCTGAACGCAGGCCGGCACGAGAGCCACGCCTTCATCAGCCTCAACCATGGTGAGAACTGATTGCCACAGGTTGGGGCTGTCCACAATGTTTGGAGAGAACTTCGCCTTCTTGCAAAAGGACACGAGGGCATCGAAGAGATCCGGTGCTCCATCGCGTGAGTAGAGCACAAAACGATCCGCAGCCAATTGGGAAAGATGAACGCTGCGCTCGCCGCCAAGCGCATGCCCTTTGGGCAGAGCCGCAAGTACCGGCTCGCGAAAGAAGACTTCGCTGCTGAGCACGGGCTTCAATTGCGGGGGAATGCTGCGAGCAAAACCGATATCAATCTCGCGATTCACAAGCGCTCCCGGCTGGCCAACCGGATCGATATTTTTGAGAGCCAGTTTGACGCCGGGCTGGTCTTTGCGGAATTCCCGGATAAGCCGAGGCAGGAACGGGGCGGTGGCAGGTCCACACAGGCCAATGGTCAACTGCCCAAATTGTCCGCGGGAGGCGCGGACGGCCAACTCAATCGCTTGTTCGGAGCGATCGAGGATTTCCTGGGCCTCGCGCAGGAAGACCGCGCCCTCCGGCGTCAGCGATACCTCACGCTGATTCCTGCGCAGCAGCGAGACTCCGAGTTCTTTTTCGAGATCACGTATCTGACCGCTCACTCCCGACTGCGAGACATGCAAGGCCCGAGCTGCCGTGGTGAAGCTCTGATATTTGGCCACAGTGCAGAAGTAGCGAAGATGGCGCAGTTCCATTGAGCAAGGCTATCACCGACGAGACTGGCGGTCATCGGTATTTCTGATAACTGCAAGCGAAACAAACGTTGTGTCTAATAGGCCAGGGAGCGATCCAATCCTTTGCGTGAGACAGAAAAGTGGCTGGCCAGCAGCTTGAATGTGTTGGCTTGCGAGTCTGATCTCCTTCTGTTAGCGCGTAAACCACCGAATCGTTGAGGACGGTAGCCCTGGAAGGACGACGTTCTTCCGAAACCTTCACCTTTACCGAGGAAGAGCTATGAAAACGAACCACGTGCCGGCAATTACCTTCAAGACTGTTACATATAAGACGCTATCTGTGGACGGGCTGAACATTGCCTATCGCGAGGCTGGCGATCCTGCCAATCCGAAACTGGTTTTGCTGCATGGATTCCCATCTTCGTCGCACCAGTACCGAAGCCTGATCCCCGCTCTGGCAGATCGTTTTCACGTGATCTCCCCGGACTATCCCGGCTTCGGTAACAGCGATTTTCCTGATTCGGCAACGTTCTCCTACACTTTCGACAAGCTGGCTGAAGTCGTGGAGCGTTTTCTAGAGAAAAAGGGGTTTAACCGGTTTGGGCTTTATGTGCAGGACTACGGCGGCCCGGTCGGATTTCGGATCGTAACGAAAAAGCCTGAGTTATTGGACTGGCTCATCATTCAGAACACTAACGCTTATGAGGTCGGCTTCACGGCTGCGTGGGGTGGGTTACGCGATGCGCTGTGGCATAACCGCAGCGCGGAAAATGAAGCCGCCGTCGCCGGGCTATTAGAGTTCGAAACGGTAAAGACAGTCTATTTGCATGGGTCGAAGGTAGCGGAGCTCATCAGTCCCGATAACTGGAATTCGGATTTCTTCACGACGATTCAGCGTCCGAATGGTCGTCAGATTCAGTTGGATCTCTTTTATGACTACCGCACCAATGTAGCGCTTTATCCCAAATGGCAAGAGTTTCTTAAGGAACGACAGCCAGACACCATTATCTTCTGGGGGCAGGATGACATCTTTTTCACTCGTGAGGGTGGAGAAGCGTACCTTCAGGATTTGCCGAAGGCCGAGATGCATCGCCTGGATGCTGGACACTTCGCTGTCGAGGACTGCTTGGACTATATCGCGGAGAATATTCACCGCTTTTATGACGATGTAGTCGCACGCAAGGCGAAACGCTGACGAAGGTAGTTTCGCTGCTATAGTCGGAAAGGCCGTTTGGAGCGGTGTTCTGGCGCTTTGTCGAGTTGTGAACGGGATTGAGTGAGACTGGCATAGCAAGTTTGAAGCCGGATGCCTTTTCCGGTCATCTTAGTACCGTTCACTTAACTTTGGGAGCAAATCCATGGGTCGCCGATTCGCAGAACTGGCATTTACCCCGCTCGTAAAAGAGCAGCAACAGCAACACGGGAGCCGGGAACTGTATGAGCGAGTCGAACGCTCTTCCGATCCCGGGGACAGGCTTGGCCCGTATGAACAGGCGTTCATCAAGGAGCGCGATGGATTTTATCTGGCGTCGGTTACCGAAACGGGCTGGCCTTACATCCAGTTTCGCGGCGGGACAAAGGGCTTTCTGCGCATCAGGGATGATCGAACGATCGGTTTTGCAGACCTTCGCGGCAACAAACAATACATCAGTGTAGGGAACCTTCAGCATGACGACAGGGTCGCCATGTTTCTCATGGACTATCCGGGGCAGACGCGGCTGAAGATTCTGGGGCGTGCGAAAGTTCACGAAGGGGATGCAGAAGCAAAGGCGCTCATAGAGGAACTTCGAGATCCCAAAGAGAAAACACCGGCGGAACGCGCCGTGCTGATTCATGTCGAGGCTTTTGATTGGAATTGTCCCCAGCACATCACCCCGCGATATACAGAGGAAGAGCTGGCGGAGATATTAGAACCGGTGCGCCAGCGCCTCGAGCGTCTTGAAAAAGAAAATGAACACCTGCGAAAAGTTCAAGGCTGACGGGGGCCCCGCTTTGAGTTCTAGTTACAGAACTAGACGCTCGCCCCTTGACCACTTCAAAGGACGAGCATCTCAATTCGATTATTTGTCTTCGTTGTGAGAATCAGCGTTGTGAGAATCGGCCTGTTTGTCGGAACCGGGGAAAACCACTTCTTCGGTCGAAGTTGTCGTAGTCCCATATTTCGGGTTGATGTAGTTCTGGAGGAAGGCCAGCTGTTTCTGCCAGGCGTCCAAACGGTGAGCAGGTTGGCTGAATCCGTGCAGCTCGCCGGGATAGGTGAAGTAGAAGACTGTCTTGTGATGCTCCCGGAGTGCTTTTACGAAGAGGGCTGAGTCAGCTGGAGGCACCTGGGGGTCATTCTCTCCATGCATTACGAGAAGAGGAGTCTTCACCTTGTCGACCTGCAGCAAGACATTTGCCCGGTGATAGACTTCAGGCTTTTCGGCGGGCGTGCCGCCCATCTTCATCATCCAGCGAGTTGCTGAAGGTGGATTGGTTCGTTCGACGAAGAGCTGACGGTCGACGACGCCGTACAACTCAATCGCTGCGGCGAAGAGATCGGGATAATGCACCACCATGTAGGCCGTCATGGTACCGCCGTGGCTTCCTCCGCCGATCGCCAATCGGGCTGGGTCAGCGAGTCCCCGGGTGACTAAATACTGCGCGCCGGCGGCCACGTCATCGACTTCGCCGCCATTGGAGTCTTCAACGTTGAGGTTTCGGAAGGCTTCACCGTAACCGCTGCTGCCGCGATAGTTGGGCTCAAGCACCACAAATCCGGACTGTGCCAGATATTGCGCCCAGGCGTCAGCACGATAGTCGTCCTGTCCTTCAGGGCCTCCATGCACCCAGACAACGGCGGGTAGCTTTGCGCCTGGTTTCGCACCACGCGGAGTGAAGAGTAGGCCTGCGATCTCCTTGCCGTCCTTGCTTTGCCAGGTCACGCGTTCGGGGACCTGCGCTGCGGCCGAGAAGTTCTTCGGCGTGGTGTGAGTGAGGTATTTAGGCGGAGCTGAAGAGTCAAGGCTCTGCACCAGAAGGTCAGAGGTTTCCAGCGGAGATTGATGGTTGAAGTAGATGCTCTTGCCGTCCGGCGCCCACTGCGGTTCGGAGACAAGGCCAAGCGTATCGAACTTTACTACCTGATGTGCCTCGCCGCCGCTCGCGGGAACGATCCAGAGATTGTTCGCTTCAAGCAGGCCGCGGCTGGAGATAAATGAGATGCTCTTTCCGTCGGGCGAGAACGCCGGGTCTTCATCTTCGAAGGCTCCATCAGTGATCTGTTTGGGTTCGCCGCCCTTTGGAGACAAAAGATAGATGTGGTTCCAACCAGAGTTTTGCAGAACAGTCGCGAGGGTCTTGCCATCAGGAGACCAGACGGCACCGCGTATAGCCCATCCGCCACCGCGATCGACAGGAGAAGTGTAAAGGACGGAGGGTTCTCCGATGGGCTGGCCGGCATGCGCGTCGAACTTGAGAAGGTTGATGCGGCCGCTGAAGTATTCCTTCTCGCGGGTGACGTAGACGATCTCATCTCCGCTGGGAGACCAACGGCCTTCCTCTGCTTCTTCTTTTGCCGAGGTCAGGAAACTCGTGATGCTGCCATCGGAACTGACAACCAGAAGGCTGTTGATGCCACGGCGTCCACTCTCAAAGAGAATCCAGCGACCTTGGGGAGACCAGCGGGGAGCGCGGTCGGTCGCTTGCCGGGGATCACCGCTTCCGGCGGGAGCATTGGTGAGACGATGTGGAGCTCCGCCTGCTGCAGAAACAACCCAGATGCTGCCCTGGCTGGCGTAGGCTAGTTGTTTGCTATCTGGCGACCACGCAATGCCGGTTTTGGCGCCCTGAGTGCTGGTGAGCAGCACGGGCCAACCGCCCTCGGCCGGCATGAGAACAATCTGCTCGTTGCGCGTGAGGGCGATGGTCTTGCCATCGGGAGAGAGAGCCGACTCGCCAATCGGTTGCAAGGAGAGCAAGTCCTGCAAGGTCAGGCGGCCAGACTCCTGCGCGAAGACGGCAGGTCCGGCAATGCAGGAAAAGAGTAGAGCGATAGCAGAAACACGGAATAGATGCGGGCAGCGAAAATGCATGTATTTATCCTTGGGTGCCTTGGAGTGTCTTGCGAACGTGTAACGGGCGGCGACATGGCGGGGCCAAGTCGCCGCCACCCCTGAAGTCAGTAGCAGGTTTCTAGAAGACAAGCTTCGCGCCGAATTGTATCTGTCGTGATTGCGTTTGTCCCAGCGAGCGCGTCGAAAGTGACTGGCCGAACTGAGAGCTGGCAATGCTGGAAGTAAGGTTGCTGAAGTTTGTGTGGTTGAGGACATTGAAGAAGTCCGCTGTGAAGCGCATATTCAACTTTTCCGTGAGGCTGGTTTGTTTGTTGAGCTGCATATCCCAATTAAAGATACCGGGATTACGCAGGTAGCCGCGGCGCATACGCGCCAACGGATCGACGATGCCATCGCCAGCTCCGAACGGGCAACCCGCGCCGCAGGTCGCAAAATAGTTTACGACTGGTATGGGGCCGGAAAAGTTCTTGGTAAGAACTCCTTTTCTGTTTGGTACCGGGCCGGTTACAACAACGCGGTCGGTGGTATCGCCATCGCGGTTGGCGTCTGTACCTGTTGTCGGAATAAACGGTACGCCAGTCTGTATATCGAAGATGGAGGCAAGTCCCCATCCGCCAATTACTTCGTTCGTTGCGTGTCCCACGTTACTCAGGAACATGCTGTTGTGTCCAAAGGGCAGGCGGTAGTTCACGCTCGAAGCAAAACGCTGACGCACATCAAACGAAGAGTCTCCGTAATTGGTCTTGATGTTCGCATACTTCACGTATTTGCTCAGGAAAATTGACTGGGCCTGAGCCTGGCTGAGCGATGTGTTTCCCTCGGCGCACTGCACCGCTGCTGTCAACGCCGTGGCCGAAGCTGCGTTGGGAGCCTGCGCTGCCGGGCAATTGCTGCCCATCGCCATATAGGGAGCGACCAGGTTTTCCAATGTGGCTGCGGGTGTTGCAGAGTCGGTGCTTCCCGCCACGTCATCGGAAAGTACGTCGTGACTGTGGCTCCATCCATAGGAGGCCTCAAAGCCGAGACCGCTGTGCATCTGCCTGCGAACGTTGACTAGCAACGCGTTGTAGTTCGAGGTTCCGTTGGACTGATGGTAGGTGAAAGTGCTGAATGGAGGACGAATGATGTTGTTGCGGATGTCAATCGCTGTCCGGACTACGGCGTCCTGATTGGCTGGGCGGAAGCCATTCGCAAACGTTGTGCCGAAGTTCGGACGCGTTGTCGTCAGCAGGTGCTGCGCAACCGCACCCACGTAGGAAACAGTAAGCGCCGTGCTGGAATCGAGCTGTTGCGAGATGGCGAGGTTATAGTGCTCCGTGACCGGGTTCTTCAAATTCGGGTCGATCACAGTCAGTGAATACGCCTGTGTCGTGTTCACTGTGTCTGCGGCAATTGCGCCGGTATAGTCGCCCGTCGAAATCGTGGTGCTCAGGGTTTGCGGCGGATTGAATCGCGCATTACCGTAGACGTTGCCGAAGACGCGATCGTAGAAGTAGCCGTATCCGCCGCGAACTACAGTTCGTCCAGTGCCGAAGACGTCCAGTGCGAAGCCAATGCGCGGGCTGAAGTCGCCAAATTGCGAGCAGTAGTTTCCGATCCCATGCGTTGCCGGGTTAATGGCAGCGACATTGGACAAGTTACTGTTGAAGGGCAGTGATTTGCAGGCCTGCGGATTGCCATTAGTGTCAACGATGTAGGCATTCGAGAGCAGGTTGTTCTTTTCCGTGAAGGGATTGAAGATTTCATAGCGCAGGCCAATATCGACGGTCAGCTTCTTGGTCGCGCGATAGCTGTCCTGGACGAAGTAACCCTGCTCCCAGAGCCGGTATTGGCGGAAGGATGGATCGGTGTAGAAGGATTGTGACTGCGAGTTGAGGGCAAGGTTGTTGATATTGGCGAAGTTCTGCTGCGCAGATGCCTGCGTGCTGGTCAGGTCACCGGTAGCAGCGGCGGTGGTTGTATCGAGAAGGCTGACACTCGGACGAATCGTGGAGCTGAAGGTTGTATTGTCCCAGATACGGCTCACCTGCGCGCCAAACTTTACCTCATGTTTGCTATGTTGCCACGAGACTGCATCCTGATAAGTCCATACGACGGGGGCTTTACTCTGCGGCTGGTTGTTAGGAATGCCGATCGGATTAAAACGAGCGGATGCGAGCGACAGAGTTGGGAAGCCATTGGGATCGCCGACGTTCGGCGAGTAGTTGCTCCCTAAATCGGGTCCTGCAGTTCGAAGCGCGCCCGCTGCGAGGTCGGCTGCGGTAAGCGCCTCAGTAGGAGAGTTTTCAGGCGTGCGCTGGAAGCTGAAGCGCGCTGTATTTAGCAGGGCGGAGGTGAAGATGTGGTTGTCCTGCACCACGATGTGACTGGGACGAATCGTGTCTCCTACACCGAAGTTGGGAAGATTGCCGCTGTTTTTTGTGGCCGTCGGCACAGCATCGACCAGACTATAAGTAGCGAATATGCTGTTCTTATCAGAGATCTTCTGATCGAGACGCACGAAGCCTGTGTCGGCGTCGAGGTTGTTGGCGATGTTGCGATTGATGGTGGTCGACCAGGTTGAAGTGTTTGTCGAGGAGAATGCGGCAGGGCCTACGGCCGAAGGATATGCCGCCGAGAAAAGCGCCTTCGCAAGCGGGTTCGTCAAGGCATTGATGAACTGTGCGGTTGGAACCGGCACCTGGGTTGCAGTTGTCGAGCGCTGCCGGAATCCTTCGTAGGCAATGGAGTAGAAGGTGCGGTCCCGGAAGATGCGTCCACCTGCCCAGAATCCGAACTGGTTTTGCTTGAAGGGGGACTTGAAGCCGACGGGGTTGAAGAAATTGCGCGTGTTGAGCGCGGAGTTTCGGATGAACTCCCAGGCTGAGGCGTGGAAGTCGTTCGCACCGGATTTCGTAACTACGTTGATTACACTTCCGGAACTGCGGCCAAACTCCGCCGATGCATTGCTGGTAATGACGCTGAACTCAGCGATCGCATCCAGCGGAACAGAGCTTGTGGCATTGCCGATGTTGCCCGCTGCCTCGCCCGGTGTGCGGGGGTTATTCGCATCGCCGCCGTCGATCAGGTAATCGTTGTCTGTCGGACGAGCACCGCCAGAGGCAACGTCGGAACCCTGACCCGTTCCGCTTGCGGTGCGGCTCGCGCCGGGAGCCAGAAAGACAAGGTTCTCAAAGTCGCGTCCGTTGAGAGGAAGTTCGCGGATTCGCGAGCCGTCGATCAGTGTTCCCACGCTTGTTTGCTGCGAGACGATACTGGTCTGATCAGCTTGCACTTCGACGACCTGACTTACCTCGCCGATCGCCAGCGACACATTTAACTCATGGATCTCATTCAGTACAAAGGTGACTTGCTCAAAGCGCTTTTCTTGAAATCCTGTGGCTCTAACGGTCAGCGTATAGACGCCCGGCGCAATGTCGCGGAAGGAGTACAACCCATCGGCCGTAGATTTCTGCGTGTGCACAGCGTCGGTTCCAGGTGATTTAAGTACAAGCTCTGCATTGGAAATGACCGCGCCGGAAAGGTCGGTCACCACACCTCGCAGACCGCCGCCGGTTGCTGCCTGGGGCCAGGCCTGGATAGCACTTAAGAGAAGGATGAAGCCCAGAAGAGAGTATTTTGCATTCGAATGTGGTGTTTTAAGAGCTGGCATTACCGGCCTCCTGAAAAGGTCGTGGGTATGAAGAGATAAATGTCAGTAATAGTGACGGAGTATGTGCTATGGGCCCGGTTATGTGTCTTGATTAGTGGAAGGCTTGCTCGAAAGATTCAGATGTCAAGCGGATAAGTGACATCTCACTTATCACTTTCATCATTCTTAAATGTCGATGACTGCAAGGCTCGAGCCACCGACGATCCATCAAGCGTGACAGCCCTGGAGCTTGAACTGAGCAGCGCATTGAAGAGGAACTTATAGGTAATCTCAGACTGCGCGCGATATTGAGGACGAAAGCCGAAGAGAATGATCTGGCCTTTGCCTACAGGCTCTTCTGCAATCACCGATGTGCCTTTGAGAAGCTGTCCCCCGAGGATCCATCCACTTAGCAGCGGCTTATCTGTCGCGAAGGAAGCGATCGAATGAGCATTGCCAGTGACCTTGAATGCCGGTCCATTTTCGTAGAAGATCGGCACGGTTGGCGTCGATCCAAATGCAATGGGATTCGACGGATCGACCGATACCTGCAGGATGGAGCCAGGTATGAAGAATGCTTTCTTGTCGATTCCGTCGAGAGCGTTTTCGATTCCGCCTGCATTCTTCTTCGCGTAGACCTGGGATGCCTTGTTGAGCGTGACGATGGTGCCGCCAGCTTGGGTGAAAGCTTTAAGACTGGCTACTCCCTCTTCTCCAAGTCCTCCTTTGAACTCCGGAGGAACCTGAGGACCACCGGCGGCGGCGCCATCTGACGCGGCGGTGGGTGTTCCATGAGCATTTGTCGCGCCTTGCGCTTTTTGGTTCGCGCTTCGGCCTTCCACGGGCGGAGTAGTTGAGGGACTACCGGTGCTTTCTCCTCCGGAGCCTCTGCGGCCGGAAGTAATCGCGCCGGGCGAATTGTCAGGAATGAGAATTACATCGAAGCGCTGGTTCAAATTGCCTTTGCGAATGTCTGCATCGATCAGCCTGGTATAGGGAATGCCGTTCTGATCGAATATCCAGCGGGTCCAACCTTCATCCATCGATGGCACCCAGCTTTGATAGAGAGCGATACGTGGCAGACGAACGAGTAGAGCGCTGCCGGCCGGCGAGGACGAGGCGGCGCGAATGTCGACAGGAAATTTATCCGCAATGACTGCAAGTTTGGCGTCGAGCCCGTCTTGCTGCGGAATATAGATCGTGCCCGGCTCAAAGCCACTACCGGTTAGCCGGTAGACTTTTAGATCTTCCGCGAGCAGGGCGAAGAGGGCGTAAAGGCTGCTGTTGGTTTTATCCGAGATCAGGTAGCCATTGCCGTTCGAGGACTTATCGAAGTGCCCCGGAGCGGGCTTCGCGACATCGACTTTGCTGCTTGCCACTGTGATCCTGTCGTTGACAGGAACTGCAGTTACACCGAAGAGCAAAGGCAACGTTTGCGCGGTGACGTCGTAGGGGTGCTGAAGTGGGCCACCTGGATATTCGGGGATATTCGGATAGTCCTGGATCTCCAGCAAGGTCTTGGCGAAGCCGCCATAAGGCTGCGCGAGTCGTACGATGTAACTGCCGCTGGAGTAATGCTTTCCGTCGGCATCGAAGCCGGAGGTTGCTCTTTCTACATCGACTTCGCCGATGCGCAGAATGTTGATGAGCCTTGCTGTTGTGGCCGAATCCGCCTGCTCGGCCGGGATCACATAAGCATACGGTCCAGACTTTCGATCTATGGCGCGCACGCCGACCTGGTAGAAGTTACTGAGATATCGCTCGCGAAACTCTGCTGCATTATTTGCGATGGAGAAAAAGGCGTCGAGCTGATAGTCGACGATATCGCTCAGATGCCAGGGGCCGCCTTTCCACGGATCGGGGAAATTCCATGCTGCCACCTTTGCGTCGTACCCGATTCCGCGATCCAGCTTCTCGAATGGAATGTTGATTGGCGTCGCGATGTCGACGCTTGCGGACTCCGTTAGTACACGCAGGCCATTGTGGAGCGCGATGTAGTCGCGGAGAGGAGACCAGAAGTCATACACGCCATGAATCAGTACGCCCTGCTTGCCGGTCTGCCCGATCTCAAGCGCGGTATTGGTGCCAAGCGCATTCATCGATTCGACCAGAATGGGATCGACATTTGGATCAATGGGATCGACCCACGGAGGCAGATAAATGCGCGGTCCATTCGACCCCATCTGGTGCAGGTCGTAAAGAATCTGCGGGTGCCAGGGATTGATGACCTTTTCTACTGCGAGACGAGTTTCTACTTGAGTGAAAGAACTCCAGTCACGGTTGTCGTCATGACCCAAATAGTGATGCCACAGGACAACGGGGTTGCTACCTTCATAAGGCGTGCCGAGATACTTCTTGTACCAGTCAACTACTAATTGTTGGCCGTCTGGATTGAGTGAAGGGACGAGGACAATGATGACGTTATGCAGAATGGAGCGAATGCGCGGTGTGTCGCCGGTCGCCAACTGGTACGCGAATTCTGTAGCGCTCTGGGAACTGGCGATCTCTGTCGCGTGGACATTGCAGGTGACTACAATGACCGTCTTTCCTTCGGCGATTAGTTTCGTGGCTTCCTCGGGAGAGGTTGTTCGTGGGTCTGCCAGCTTCTGCTGTATCTCCTGATAGTGCGCCAAATGTGCGAGGTTTTCGGGAGCAGAGATCGTTACTGTGATGAACGGCCGGCCCTCGGTTGTCTTGCCTATCTCCTCGTAACGAATCCGATCGGATTCGGTGCCGAGCTTCTTGAAATAAGCCGTCAACTCTGTCCAATCCGCCAGCTTGCGATCGGTACCAGGCTTGAATCCGAAGGCCGCTTCAGGCGAAGTGATCTGCTTTTGCGCCATGACCGCGGTGGTCGTTGAAACCAACAATAGAAACGAGCTAACGATCTTCTTCACAGATTCCTCAAACCGATCGAGTTGCGTTTTCAGGTGTCACATATCAGAGAGGAAACCGTGCGCTTAGCTTCGCTAGGTGGATCTGGCGATGCTACAGAGCGAGCTTGCTGCGGCTCCGCACTCCGAGTGCAATATGAACCAGGGTCGGCTGCGTTTAATGGTCGAAGTCAGATGGCGACTTCAAGTAGCAGCTACAGTTCTAAGTTGTCGAAAGGAAAAGAGAGGCTAGCTACAACGTACGAGTATGAAGCAACAACAGGATCTGTTGGTGCGGCAAGGGCCGGAGAATGGGATGGCTTGCTTCATACTTGGTGAAATGTAATATACACGATGTCAGGCGGGAACGAAATTTTCCGTGTTGATGGGGTGACAGCAAGCGCTGGAATCTTCTGGCCTCCCTGCGTGTGTTCTCTCGACTATCTCGTGAGAACAAGAGCTTAATTTCTGATGATGCTTGGAGTACGAACGCCATTTGAGAGACGTTCCAGCTGCGCGCGAGTTGCCAGCCAGTCAGCGAGGATCCACGCGGCCCCGACCGCGGTGAGGTTGTAGGCGTTCCCGCCCCAGGACGTATGGTCGTGCGGAGCGGCAAAAATCATCGGCGTCAACACCACGACGCTGAACACCAGGAGCATCGTGCCGAGAAGCCTCGCCGCCAGAACGTCGCGGATTCCCGATACGATGCCCAGCCCTGCGAGTACGAAGGCGATCCCGGTGAGCACTGTCCCAAAATCTCCACCCACCGGCATCCACTTCGGAACCATGGATGCGGTGGCTTGGACATCGGTGAGGTGCGCCAGACCGAAGTTGATGGAGCAAAGTCCAAATGTCCACGGGGCAACGCGTGGGGCGGGCAAGGAAAGTGAACCGCGCGTGGTCAGGGACGCCCGAACGATTGCGGCCGAGACGACCAGGATGAGCTGCAGGCATACAAAATCCAGAACGCCGATATAGACGCTGGCGTGATAGCCAAGATAGTGAGGGGTTATGTAGAAGCGCGGAAGCGGGAAGACAGCAAAGATGGCGTAGAGGATGGCCAGGGCCGTGGCACCCGCCAAGGCGGTCCGGCGCCACAGAATCGCTGCGCCGCCCGCGATGAGCCAGACGGCGGCGATATAGGCAAAGATGGATACACCAGGAATGTGGTCGCCCCAGGCCTGGATGGGTTGATGGGCAGGCTCAAACTCATCCCAGACCAAGTCCAGAACGCCGGCAGCGACTGATGCGATGCCATAGATGAAAGTGCCGGGTCTCATGATGGATTCGCTTGAGTTCATCGAGGTGGAACCCAGTCGATGCTACGCCTGGGGACTCAAAGGAAGTTCCGAAATGAGGAGGGAAAGGATCACTGGCGGTGGATGGAGTCATGCGCGAACCGGTCTCCGGTGAAATTCCCTGCTAACAGGGAAAAATACAGGGATTTTTCGACTTTGGCGCAGAAGTTCCAACAGAGAATTCCTCCGCGCCCATGAATTCACGATAGTTCCCGACGCTAGACACGAATTTAGGTTCGCAATCGAACAGGGAATTGTTACGCCGGAACAGGGAAATGAAATTCCCTGTTGTTGAAAACTCGCCACTAGGCATCGCGCGCTGGCATCACTCGGTCCACGCGGAAGACACGTTCCTTACCCGTTGACAGTAGTTAAGGCACTTGTCCGAAGAGCAATTGACTGGGCTGCGCCCCGACAGGGACGGAAGGAACGTGGTTGAGCGATGATGAGTTGGTTGGAGGCGCGGCAAGCTACGGCCCGAAGTCGGCATTGGTGCTTGATGAGCCCGTCGAAAAGCATGGGTCTGAGGTGGCGGACAAGTCAGGTGATGACGCCTGCAGAAGAGCACAACGATCTCGATTAAGAGCCTGCAAGGATTCGCGCCTCGGGCCGCGTTCTCCAGCACACAGGGGGACGAAGATGGCCAAGCGAAAAGAGAAGGCTGTTCGTAGATCGGCGCTGTTGGAGCCGAACGCGGCGGGTTTTGGAGCAGCGTGGCTTTCGAGGTATACCTGGTCAACGTTCATTACCTGAAGAGTGTTCCTGGCCGCAAAAGCAATGTTTCAGACTGCCAGTGGATTCAGTATCTGCACTTAGTTGGCTTATTGCGGACCAGCTTCCGCCCACCCGATGCCATCTGCGCCGTACGCAGTCTGTGGCTGCATCGCAGCAGTCTGCCGCAGATGGCTTCTGAACACACCCTGCATATGCCAGGCTCGGTACAGCGCAGGCAATCACCGCTACCGCACACAAGATCGCTCGCATCCTCTATCACGTCTTGCTCAGCAAACAGCCCTATGCGGAATCCATCGTCCACCTCTGCGACGAGCAGGCTCAATTCCGATCAGAGAAAAGGCTGCGCAAACAAGTCGCTCTACTCGGCTTCCAAGTCGTCCCGATCCCGGCAGTACCAGGAGTAGTTACTTAGGAGCCGACTATTCGGCAACTTGCCTTGATCCCATGTGTCGATGAGTGAGTTGGGGATTTAGCATTTGGCGTCAAATGACTAAGGAAAGTGACTCCCAATTTCCAGCTAGGCGCCGTTGTCAGTTCAGTCCTACTCGGCGCACCAAATCTTGAAAACGGGGGGCGCCGCGCAGAGGGTCATACAACGGGAAGACCTTGATGTATATCAGAATATTGGATTGTTCCTCGTAGGCCCGCTCAAACCACGCAAATGCCTCATCGTTGTCGTCGAGCCCCAAATAAGCATTCACAAAGGCACCGGCAGGAACGTAGCCAGTCTGCTGGCGCTTTTTCAATTCTCCAAGGAGCCGAAGTGCATCTGCTCGTCGCCCGGCGTGGGCATACGCCCAGACCAGCGTACTGATAACCCCTGGGCTGCGATCGGAAGCAGCAGCGGCCTTCTCCAGCACGGGGATTGCCTCTTCGGCTTGATGGTTGCAGATGAGCGCCCACCCAAGCGGCCAGAGGGGAAATCTGTCGTCCGGTCTTACCGCCAGGACATTTCGGAACTCGCGTATAGCCTCGTCATAGCGATGCGCGTTCAACAAAGTCCACGCGATGGTATGGCCGGAAGGTCCGAGAGGGTCAAGATCGCGGGCGCGGCGGGCCCACGCCAGCGCCTCCTCCATACGTCCATGGCACAACAGCCAGTCAGAGAATCCGTCGTGCGCAGCAGCGTCGTTCGGATTCAAATCGAGGGCGCGCCTGTATTCTGCCTCGGCCTCGGCCCACTTCCACTGTCTCATATACATGTCGGCCAGCAGGACATGCGCGTCGGCGAGATCAGGATCTAACTCCAGCGCCTTTCGAGCCGCGCTGATCACCCTTGGACGCGTTTCACTTGGGGGAGCGCCGACAAAAACTGTGCCAAGTGCCCCGTATGCCCCTGCCAGGCCGACGTAGGCCGGCGCGAATGTCGGATCCTTCCTGATCGCTTCGTCAAACCAGGCAATCTGTTTGTCGACCTCAGCCCTGTTGTTGCCTTTGGCGGCCAGACCCTTGAGATAGCTCTCATATACTTCCGGCGAAACAGAACGGGCGGTGACAAGCCTGTTGCGCTCTTCGCCTGTGACCGTAACCTCCACTTTTTGTGCGATGGATTGTGCGACCTCGCTCTCCAGCGTGAGGGCGTCGCCGAGTTCGCGGTCGTAGGACTCGGACCAGAAGTGCGCGTCGGTTGATGCACGAATCAACTGCGCGTGAACACGAATGCGGTTGCCTTCCCGCATCACGGATCCCTCAACGAGCGCATCCACTCCGAGCTTCCTGGCAATCTCCGGTGCCGAGTGCCGGGTGTCTTTGAATTGCATCACCGATGTGCGGGAGATAACACGCAGGCCTCGGATCATCGATAGACGTCCGATCACTTCCTCGGTCATGCCGTCGGCAAAATATTCCTGTGCTGGATCGCCGGAAAGGTTCTTCAGAGGCAGTACGGCAAGGGAATGGATTGGTGTCTGTGCATGCTGGCGACCACGGCGGATCCATAGGCCAATGACCACTATCATGATCACGCAGGCAGCCACTAGCAGCCACCGCAGGGTTGGAATCCTCCCCCTGCTCTCCGGTAAAGCAGCGGGGCCCGGTTGAGAGTCGGGAGCAACCGGCACCGGTTGCGGTTCTTCTGGTGGAGACGGCGCGGGGCTCGGCGCGGGTTCGGCCTCCTGCATGACCTCGACAGGCGCGATGAAACGGTAACCCTGCTTGGGCAGGGTCTCGATGAAGCGGGGACTCGCGGCCGAGTCGCCCAGAGCGTCGCGGATGCGATTGATGCAATTGTTCAAGCCATGGTCGAAGTCGACGAAGGTTTCGTCAGGCCAAAGCTGGAGGCGCAGCTCTTCGCGGGTCACGAGCTGGCCGGCACGCAGCACCAGAATTAGGAGCACCTGACTGGGTTGGCCCGATAAACGTAGCCGGCGTCCGTTTCTGAAGACTTCGCCTGTCGCCAGATTGACCTCGAAGCAACCGAAGGCAAGGCTTTCTGCCATGGGTTCGTGGGAAAGCATGAGGCCACCTGTTGGTCGGAAAGCTTACCACCATGTTGTGGACGGGAGAATCGCTCTTTTCGCACTGTCTGAACCTGGCGCTAACTGACTAACAGGGTGCGAGTTACGCGAGGAGTTTTTTGTGACATTTTTTCGAGGCGGCTGGGATTGCTGCGGAAGCCAGAGGCAGGCAGACTTCCGGGGCATGGCGGAGACCACTCCGCCCCAGGAGGTTGGTCATGAAAGCACGCTGCGCTGCGAAAGCGCTCGCCATAGGTTTGCTGCTGCTACCAGCAGTGTTGCGAAGTCAGAACGTGGTTGCCGACTGGGACGCGATCGCGGCGAATACGATCGTCACGGTTGGAGGCGCGGCGCCGGCGGCGTCGTTTATTTTTTTTGCATATGTAGATGTCGCGGTGTACGACGCTGTGAACTCGATCGAACACCGGGATCGGCCTTTCGCGCTGAGGGTCCGTGCACCCAGGGGAGCATCGGTCGACGCTGCAGTGATTACGGCGGCCCACGATGTTCTGGTTCACTACTACCCTCTCCAGCAGGCCGCACTGGATGCAGACGAAGATGCTTCACTGGCAGCGATCCCAATTTCGCAGGCCAAAACAGACGGGATGACGGTGGGACAGGCCGTGGCCGCGAGTTGGATCGACCTGCGAGCGAACGACGGTGTTAACGCACCGATTACCTACGTCTGGGGACACGGCCCGGGAATCTGGGAGCCGGTTCCGCCGTTTCCGCCGCCGGTGACGCCGTGGATGGCTTACTTCATTCCGTTCACCTATCAGTCGGCGTCGGATTTTCTCGGGACGATTGACCCGCCTCCTTCGCTGACGAGCAAGCTATGGGCCAACGACTATAACCTGACAAAAGAGTATGGCGCGCTGAATGGTAGCCTTCGCACGCCGAAACAGACCGAAATTGGCCAGTTCTGGGCTGCTCATCCCGGCATTCAGTTCAGCCAGGCGCTGCGGTTACTGATTGCCGAGCACCACCTCAATATTGCGGAATCGGCGCGACTGGCGGCGATGCAGAACGTCAGCCTCGCGGATGCGGAGGTGGCCTGTTTCAACGCCAAGTATCACTATGCTTTCTGGCGTCCGTACACGGCCATTCATGATGCGGATACGGACGGGAACCCCGATACGGTTGCCGATCCGAACTGGGAGCCGCTCGATACTACGCCCGGGCACCCGGAGTATCCGGCTGCTCATGGGTGCGGAACCGAGGCGCTGGCGACCGCGCTCCAGACGTATTTCCACAGGGATCGGGTCCACTACCAGGTGACTAGCAGCGTGACCTCGACGACTCACAACTTCGAGCGCTTGAGCGACGTGGTGATCGAAGTAGACATGGCACGCATCTTCGGCGGTATGCACTACCGGCATTCGGTCCTGCAGGGGAACGTGATGGGCAGGGCAGTCGCATGCCATGTCTTGAGGACGCGCTTCCAAGCAAGCTGCTTCGAGGATTGGGACAAGAACGAACGATTAAGCGTTCAATGACAGGACTGTGCTTTCGGGTGCTGACTTCGTCAGCGCCCGTAAAGGAAGGTTCCGCAGACGTCGGCGGAGTTGGCGAGAGTGTCGGGTGTCAATACTGGCATTTTTGATCCGGAGAAGAAGGCCACCCTCAGTTCGCGGCCTGTAGCGTAGGTGGCCATCCACTGGGTCTGCTCGCTGCCGCAAAGAGTGTTTATGCGGAGGAAGCGCTACGCAGCCGGCACGTTCAGGCGGTAAAGAAATCCTCCGCCGCGGACGCCGCAGCTTATGCCATGACCACTCTTCGTGCCAACGACCGATCTTCGACCGAACGCTTCCGCGCGGTCCCGTCGGCTAACCGCTGGTACACCGTCGGGCTTTCACTGAGCATTTTGATTAAGAATGAGCGCTCTCGCAGAGTCGGCCACAACGACGACCTAGAGGGAGAGATCGCATCAACGTGAAGGAACAAAGTCGCATTTGCTGTAACTTGCCGACGCGATGAACGGCGATCCGCGAATTTACGGAAACTCCCGTTTTCCAGTTCGTTTCGGCAGATAATTTTCGAGCCGGCTTACTTCCGACTTGCCGACCATCGGACATTACTCAACACATGCGCGTTTATGAGGACTAATCCTGGCTCTCGGCCAAGCTCGACGAGCGCATTGGCCAACCTTCGGTTTGTCCGTGACTCAGAGGCAATTTCGATTAGGGGTCGGACCGTTTACGTCCTAGTAATTTTCCTAGTTGCAATTTCAACGTCGCGCTGTACTCTTATCGCGCGTGCCAGCGAGTTTACCGAGTATCGTTCGATTTCCCACCTGCGCACGACCCTGCTCGAACTTGTGTTGATTCTCGATGAAGAAAAGAGCAACGATTCGATGAAGATCATATTCACCATGTGCGGCCTCCTAATCGGCGCAGCCATCGCGCCAGTGGCGATCGCGCAGGAATCTCTACCGTTCCCGCCCACGCCTTCTGCCTCCACGGCCGGGCTGACGATGAAGGACTCTGTTTACTAGAAGCGCGTTGACCCGAAGCGCCTGCCTGCCGATGCGCCGAACATCCTTATCATCCTCATGGACGATGTCGGTCCGGGCCAAGCCTCCACCTATGGGGGCGAGATCAACACACCGACGCTCACGCGCGTCGCCAATGCGGGCATATCCTACAACCGCTTTCATACGGAAATGGGGTAGGAACAGCAGTTGTTAAGAAATCGTATAAAGCGGTCAAGGAGCGAGCATCCTGAATGCTCACATTGAAAGCTGCAACCGCCCTATGCATTGGCGATCAGCCCTACAATCATTTTGGAAATCTTCGCAAACTGGTCGCGAAACATCTCGCGCTTATCCTTCAAATCAGTCAAAACTTGGCCGGATTCACCCAACTCCAGATCCGTCAATTCGAAGACCGGAACTCCGTTGTTGAATGACTTCGGCAAGAGACCGTGGAAGTCTGGAATTTCTCCGAGACAGTATTTAGCGTTCACCAAAGACGCGCCGTACTGA
>Ga0207111_10055_pt1 | contig 30911 bp, 34 predicted proteins | sample Alteio_BWMinHeat_71_FD_153577 | JGI IMG/M metagenome (GOLD analysis project Ga0207111, IMG submission 153577) | Enriched cells from forest soil in Barre Woods Harvard Forest LTER site, Petersham, Massachusetts, United States -... | ecosystem: Environmental > Terrestrial > Soil > Temperate forest >... | reverse complement strand
TCGCTTTCTCTACCTGTTTTTGTTCGTAATTCATGCCCACAACACGCGCGCCGGTCTGATACGCCAGCCAAGAGAAATACCCGTTACCGCTACCAGCGTCCAGAACGTCGCGGGGCCCGGTCCGCCAGAAACGGCTCAGTGAGCCACGATTACGGGTATGTAGATCAAGGCCCGGGTAGAGAATGTCTCGAATCCGGTCGCGAACGGAAGTAAACATTTTTGACTAGTACAACCAAGACGGCAACTCAGGCGGCCAGTAGTGACAAAATACGGCGCATCGCGCTGATCTCAGCCCAATCTTCGAACCGCACCCCTGCGTCCTGAATCATGCAACAGGCGAGTCCAAAGCGCGATTGATGGACTCCAAGAGAGTTTTCTCCTGACGCTCCCAGCAGAATGTTCTCTGCGCGGCGGCCAGGGCGGCGCTTTTGCCCTGTCTCAAGGCATCGGCGGACCCAAGAAGTGTGTTAAGGCTCGCCGCCAAAGCAGGAGCATCGCCGGAGGGATAAAGGAGCACACCACCGGGCGCTTGCCCTGCTACTTCCCGTTGCCCGGCAGTCTCACTGGCCACAACAGCCAATCCAGCAAGCAGATAGTGCAGAATCTTGTTTGAGATAGTCAGATCCTTGCTTCGAATAAGGGGAGTCTCTCCGGCAAACCCGATATCGTGCTCAGCGATCCGTGACAAGAGTTCCGCGTTCGACACCAAACCGTGAACCTTAATTCGCTCCCGCCAATGTTCCGGCACTCGATGCGCAAGCCAGTTCTCGAATCCGTTTACCGGCTTCCCTCGTAGATGGATTTCAGCTTCGTGCCTGAGTAAAGGTAGGGCAGCGACAAGGTCTTCCAGCCCGCGGCCGTGGCCGAGTGTCTGAGAGAACCAATGGATAGATGGTAGACGACGGTGCGTTCGGTCCTTAAATAAACCGTCCAGGGACTCTCGATCGGACCACGGAAACGCGTTGTAGATGACTGCCGGCTGTGGGCATCCAAACTCCCCAGCCAAGGCTACACTCATGGCGCGGGATGGGCATGTGGCATGCCCGCTCGTGGTCAGGAGTTCCCTTTCCAAATTTCGTAATAGGTGCAGCGGACGAAATTTCCGTGCTTCGGGCGGAAGGTCCTCGGAATACCAATCCTCCATATCAATGCCCACTCTCAAGCCGGAGCGGCGAAGAAGTGCACCAACCAACGTCCCTTGCTCTAGATGTGCAATATAGTAGTCTGCCTCAGCCTTTCTTGCTTGATTTGCCAACTCGACGACCGCAGGCCCCAACTGCCAGGAGTTTTCGATATGCAAGTATCGGTGCAGATTCAATCCAGCACGTGTACGAATGCGCCGCCACAGGGACAAAAGCTGTGGCTTAATCCCACCTTCTCCAACAGACAGCACAGACTTGAAAGAAAACCTGTGACGACCAGCAAGCTCCTCATCGGTTTGTCGCTGACCCGCGTCAAAGGAGACACCGTAGACGACAACATCGAAACCAGCACGTGCAACAGTTTCGGCCTCCTTAAAGGCTCGCGGATTCTGAGACAAGGATGCGGCTGTCAGAATTGCGACGTGGCGCTTTTTGCGGCTAATTGGAAGCACCTCCAACTGGGCTCGTCAAGGCAGACAAACGAGATGCCGCGCCGACTCTTCGCCGCGAGTATCGCCCTCAATGCGTCGGATCTTGTAGCCCAACCCCAAGAGTTGTTGCGAGCAAGCTTGCTCGAGCGCGGCGCCATGCGCTTCCAGGAAGATTGTTGGTCGTGACATGCGCAACATCTCGAGAGCTCCACTCAGCACATCGAGTTCGGCGCCTTCGACGTCAATCTTGACCACGTTGGGTGGCAGAATTTGGCCACTTTGCAACAGTGAGTCAATTTGACGTACCGTTACCGGCATTTCGCCAATAGCCGTCACGTCCGATTGAAACAAGCTGTTGGAGAGTTTGCCCATGCTGGAGTCGGGCATCACCTTAAGCAACGCGGGCCCATCTATGTTCCCCAGCGCGACGGTAATGACGTCGATGGGCAATTGAGGATTCAGGTCGCAGAGACGGCGCAGTGCCCTTTGGTTAGCAGGCAGCGGTTCGAACACAAAGACTCTCAATGCCCCTGCCAAGGCCATCGCGCCAGAGAGGTAGCCCCGATACCCTCCAATGTCATAGCAGATGTCACCGGGTTTCACATGTTCAACTATCGTGGTCGTGAATTCGGCTTCGTACACGCCCGCCCAAACTGGTTTATCAAGTGGAAGCGTAACCTCAAATCGGAGTCCCGCGGCCGGTCCGCCATTGATTGTGTGCACAAAAGACTGGTCGGACAAGAATCGCGCGACTAACCAACGCTGCAGGCTGGCTATGCCCGGCACGTTCTTTATCCACGGCCGCAGCGAATACGGAATGTAGTTGACCCCCTCGCCCAGTACGCCCTTGAGTGTCATTGCTCCTGATTATCGATCCGTTGGTTAACAGCTGGTCCGCATCCTAAATCTCACGACAACTTTCGAAGCCATAGCGATTTGGCAACACCCACAAGCTTGCCGCCGAAGTGGTCAGCGAAGTCCGGCAAAGTTCTCTGAAGGAAGTGGCCCGGCCACAATACCTCGAATTGATTGGATCCCTGGAGCAGAGCCTGCACGAGATACTGTTCCGTCCAATTTACATTCAAGGTGTTCTGAATGACCCATTCCCGAGGATACTCGAAAGGCAAGAATATGTCGTGGACATGGATCACAACGCCACTGCGGAGGTTAGGCAAAACGTTCAGAAATAAGTTGACTACGTCGTTTCCTGAACGAATCTCATGGCTGGAATCGATAAACAGAATGTCGTTAGCATGCAATACGTCTTGCAATTCCGAGGAGGGCGCGTCTTCCAGCCTCTTACGAATGACTTGATTGGCAACTGACTGTACCTCTCTGCGTGGAGAGGGATCAATGGAGACCAACTTTGTGTCTAAGCTTCCGTCTGTAATAGCCTCTCGAAAAAGGTGGGTACTATTCCCCGAGCCCACCTCGACGATGCGCTTGGGATGTAATAGGTGAGTGAGAACGTAGGCGATCTCCGCATCCGGTGAGGTGAAGTAATCGTTAGAAAAGGAATACTTGCCATTGTCTCCAGGTCGCGCGAATCGACGGGTCTGCTCTCGGTATTTGTCGAGCGCCTCAAGCAAAGAATTAGGATCGCACCGGGCGATTTGCGGGAGAAGTGGGACGACCTGGCGACCGAAATGCCCGTTTTGTTCCAAATTGAGCAATCGGGCCATCTCAGCGCGATCGGCGGTTCGAGTTTCGATCTTCAAGTTTACGAGGGCAAGCCACTGATTCACCCTCCACTTGACTTTGGACCTGACAGACATGGTTTCCTGTACCCACCTCTCAATTTCTGCTCCATCTCGCCACGGTGCTATTTCAGGATTTTTGACTCGATAATTACCGCTCTAGGATCGGTTGCAAACGCGAACCCAACCTGGACTATCACCGCCTCCTAACCACAGCTTATCTTCTGAACGTGTTCGAGATATTTTCGTGCGCAGATCTCCAAGGTTAAGTTTTGAAGTATATAGTCCCGGGGTGAATAGTGCGTCAGTTCCGCGCAGAACTGGCTGAGCCTTTCGCGAAATTCGGTGGCATCAGCAAAAGTTCTTCCGCACCGCTCGTCCCAGTAGGGGACGGACGTCACGGGCCCAAATTTTACGCGATGCGGATAAAACTCCGGATCTTGCCAACACCCGCCTCGATCCCAAGCGAGAATAGGAATGCCGCAAGCAAGAGCTTGTTGATATGCGATGCCTTGGGTTTCATGTTCACATAAGAAAATCATCGCCCGGCATTTTCGGAGCATTTCGCGGAACGTCTCTTCCCGGTAGTAGCCATAGCGAATTTCGAAAAACGTAAACCCGCGGCGACGCAACTCCTGCCTGATCGGTTCGATCAGTGTGCGTTCGTAGTTTTGGTACTCCCAACGCACCTTATCGTATAGAAGAAAATCAAAGGTCTTCTCTATTTCAGGATCCCGGTTCCAAGAATCCGTATCAATTCCTACGGGCCAAGCGACCACCTGATCTTTGTAGTATGGTTCGCACATTTGGCGCATCCACTCTCCGGGAACGAGGACTCTCCGCACGCTGAGGCGCTCCAGCAAGTCAGGATCGGTTAAGGGATGGGAATACACAGCGGCACCAAACAGGATGGGATTGCGCCACTGGGTATTGTTTAACACGTGGGGCTTCCCGATGATGCAGGCCAATTCGGCGGGGTGCCTCTCGGTGTAGCGATACTCGTTGACGCGGTAAGGAAACCCCAATATATCCAATCCCGCACACAGGTTGAGAAAAACCCGCGTCTGCCCTCCGACTCGGGGCCTGCCGTGGACTATCCGTCGAATCAGCCTGCGGGGATAGCGATCAAAGGGCAGCCAACGATCCGGGTCGAGTTCTTCGTAAAACAGGTTTAGTGTTTGCAAGTCTATTTGAGTTCCAGGCTTTGCGGGGTCGGCTTAGGTCTGAAGAGCGCCAAAAACGTTCGGCGCAAACGCAGGACGAGTTCGGTCTTTCGGAAACCCATGCGGCGATAGAGCACTCCGAGCAGGCCCTTCTCGGGCACGCGAAACTCTGGATCAAGCTTGAACACCCATTCCGCTATTTCGCACGCCTCAATAAGGTGAGAATACGCAACCATGTGGGCCAGCGGCCAGAGAATCTTGCTAGCTGCCTTGCGTCTGCGGGGAGTTAGTTCGCCGCGTTGATCCAGGAGATTCACGATTTGGCGGTAGATGTACAACGTCTGAATGTTCGTGCCGACTGCGCGCAGTCCGGTTGGGAACTGCAGTCGTTCCTTCGAATGCTGCCGGTAGCAGAGTGTGGGTGTAGAGCAAACCGCGATTCGCGGATGTCGCAGTGCAACCTCCAGCATGAAGCAACGGTCGTCTCTTGAGGCGAAATCCGAAGATGGAAACAAGGTTCGGTGGGGAACGTCTTCGATGAAGCTTCTCCGAAACAGAAAAGCCGAATAGGCTGAGTAACGCGACTCACCGAGTTGCTGGGCAATGAAGTCGTCCGTGTACAACCAGGGGTCGGTCTCCGCAAATACCTCGTCCCGATAGAGGTCGAGACCCGCCACGACAACATCAGCCTGCTCCCGCTCAGCGATTTCGAATTGTTGCTCATTGGTTCCGGGATTCAGCCAATCATCAGAATCCAGGTAACGCAAATAGGTTCCCTTAGCCAAGATCAACGCCTTATTGACTCCCCAAGGCTTGCCCCACCGCTCACCTTGTAATACTTCCAGGTCTTGCTGAGTTTTTAGCCATGCCCCCGTGCCATCCGTGCTGCCGTCGTCAATCACGATGATTTGTATCCGGATGGCCGAGCTGCGGCAGGACTCAACAGCCTTCGGCAAGGACCAAAGACGGTTATGGGACGGAATGATTACGGTAATGTCCGGTTGCATGCCTGAATCAGTACGGGTTTGCATTCAGTCCGCCCGCAAGGTTGGAGATCCCAACGGCGACTTCCTTTGTTAGAAGCTGGACAGGGGTGCCCGTTTGATCGTATTTGACTTCGTGCACACATAGACAAAACTTGCATCGGCCCAGATCTGCCCGGCAGTGCAACTGGCGGATGACGAGCTGGGTGTTTGTAGTGAAAACAAGGGCTGGATTGAGTTCGTGCCGTCAACGGATCTACCAAAACTGAACGCGCCCTGAGCAAACGGTGGAGTGTGTGTGTTGAGTATTCCTCCTGGGTCATGTAACACTTCATTGCCAAACTCTACCAGGCTACCCAAGGGCCCAGACGGTGCGCGGCGATCACTTCCGATAATTGGTTTCGAGGTAGCGCCGGCCGCGTTAAAACTATTGCCGATCACGACTTGATTGTCCGCGCCGCCAGGATTGAGGTTGACTGGGTAGACATTCGGATCGATGCTTCCCCCTCCGGCCAAGGTCCACTGATTACCCACGATGAGCATCTGGCACCCGAAGCCGCCTCGGTCGTTGTTCGAGTTGATGAATTGGCCTGAACCCTCCGCAGCCTCGTTGCCGAGAATAACCAATGGAGGGTCACAATTACGTACCCAAATTGTGCTGCCGCCCGCTCCAAACTGCGCAAAATTGCCTCCGCCGCTAAACTTGTTATTTACTATGCGGGCTCCGCCGGCAAAAACGCGTACGTTCTGAAAGCATCCCGTTATGATGTTGTGATACACCTCGTCATCGTCAGAATTCCCGCCTTCGATATCTACCCCGTAGCTGTTAGCGCTGTTGGCGCACGCTATACTGGAATCGCTGATCCGCATGTCTTCTACATTCTGCTCGCCATTGATTCCGAATCCAATCCCGATGTAGTTAGTGACGGCGACTCCTCCCGAGCTGGGATGAATACTCATGTTCACAAATTTGAGATCAGTGGCAGTTACGCCACTTGCCCCCCCATTGCTGACCAGAATGGACTGAGTAAAGCGGGACTTACAACCTACTCCCTTTGTGTATACCTCCAAGCCGCGAATTTCAGCATGTCCGGAACGCCGAATCAAAACCAGAGCACCAGTCGAACCGTTGCAGCCAAAAATGCCTCCCCCGGGGCGACCTTGTCCGTCCAGCACAAAATTTGATTGACCGAATACTGTCACCTGATGATCCGCGCGAAGCTGGCACAAGGAGGGGATTATTACGTACTTGCCGTTAATGTTTCCGCCCAGACGCGCGTCGAAGAGGTGATTGAGAGCTGGGGAACTCTCTCTAGTTCCCGTGCAGTCAACTCCCGGAACTCGAGACACATCAACGACCAATCCTATATCGCTGGTACTCCGCGACGCACCATCAGTGAGGGTGGTCGAGGATACTTCGGCCAACTTGTTCTGAGCCAGGACCGATAGCGTAAGCGCAAAAATGACGAGCCAAGTTTTCATTATAATGTCAGAAATGTTGCCGACCGGGCAGTCTCTTGTAGGAAAGGCGCTGCGGCTTCCGCTTCGACTGATACCGAAGTCGAGCGTTGCCCGAGTGGTGTTTGGTCCAATGCGAGGCGCAAAGTGGATTGTTGGCTCGAGCACGCATGGGTGTTGGCTTGGCAGCTACGAACGCGAAAAACAGGAATGCTTCGCGTCCCTGATACGGCCCGGAACTGTGGTTTACGACATTGGAGCAAACGTCGGGCTCTATTCTGTACTTGCAGCTCGCCGCGGCGCTCGATTTGTTCTTGCCTGCGAACCCGACCCGTGGAACGTCAGAATACTCAGCCGACATTGGGAGATGAACCACATTCATGGTTTCATCGAACAGGCAGCTGTCGCCGACTATCGGGGCAATGGAAATTTCGCCTGCCGTGGGGCAGAAGGAAGAATCTCTGACATAGGAATCGAAGTGTCGGTAACCACCGTTGATGTGCTGACTGAGCAGCATCATTTCCCCGATATCATCAAGATTGACGTGGAAGGCTCCGAACTTAATGTACTGAAGGGAGCGATACATTCTCTCCGATCCAAGCCTGCCGTTTTCGTCGCCCAAGATGGCCCTATCGAACCCGTGCTTGAGTTCATGTCAGCTCGCAATTACAAGGCCCACGAAATAATGCACGGCGAGTGGTTGTTCAAATAGCACTGTGGTATATGATCTGCCCGTTTGGAGCATTACTTTTCGCTCCTATGCTCGATTCCTGGAATCGCCGCCGACACGATGATTCGAATCGTTCCGTTGATACCGACTCCACGACTCATGATGTAAATTAAGATGGAATCTTTGATCGACTCGGCTTGCCTCCAGCGGCATCCCCCAGCATAAAGGAGACTACCGACACTTGAATCGAGCACTTCCACATTTTAGTTAGCAAAATGCGATTTGACATCTGTCCTAGAACGAACGGCTCCTACGAACCGCGCGAGGACCAAAGAAATAATGATACGTAGGTCGTAGAAGGTCTTTGCATTTGCTCCTAATCAACCAAGGAACAGAAGAGAAGAGGTTAGCCCGCAACGTAGCCAACCAGCGCGACCAACCCTTGCTGACGAGTTCCAATCGTATTTCCTCACGACGATAAGGGTGGTCGTTGATGTCGCTCCCTAGGAAATGCACCAGCTTCGGGCGCATCTCCTCCAGTTGGTACCAAGGATTATGGCGGGGATGTCCCTTGGGGTTTCGCAGCAAGGCATGTCCCTTGAAGACGTCCAGTTCCAGTCCCGCTGGCCCGGCGAGTAGACTGTTCATAATGTCTCCCTGTTCTGGGATGGGTTCTTGTCCATGCAGAGCCATGGCGAGTGAAACCAAAACTTCATCGTTCGGATGACCTCGCAGCCGCACAAAACCGATTTCGTCATAACGGGTTTCAAGCTCCCGTGCAGTTTGATACACCCGTTCGCAAACTTTGCCTCGTTCCAGATAGTACACTCCGCCGTTAAATCGAGGCATTGCCGATATGTTGAATTTCCGGCAAATGGCCGCCACGTCGCCAGCCCACTCCCCGTTGCTGATCTCCCGGCCGATAACTGAAACGGAATGTCCCCGAAAAGCCGCAAATGCTTGCGCCAAAGAGCCAACACAAAGGCAATCGGCATCCACGAAGAGCGACTGGTCCGCAGGCGCAATTTTATCGAGATGAATTTTGGGTGAGAACCCACTGCCGTATTGCCCTGTCTCTAAGGGGATGATGTTGAGATCCGACAGGTCTATTGGCAAGGACGCCCGATCGACGTCCGTAGCGAGGAAAAAGCCGATGTCACTGCCGCGGTGCCATAGTCTGAACGAGCGGGCTAGTGCGCAAGCCATTCTGAGGTAAAGAGGCTTGCCCACGGCGATTGTAAAGACGGCGTTTCCTGTCAACCAACTTCACTCGGACTATTGCGCGCTCGCTGCTGCACCGAGCGGCGCGTTTAGCTCCCCAGCAATCGCACGGATCAGGGTCGCGCTCCCGAGAACCGAGAAATGCGCGCCGTCGATATAAAGTGGCTCCCCATTAGCAAGAATCTGGCAAGCCTGCGGCCGGCAAAGAATCTCCATGGGATCGACCATAGGAGTCCCAGCAAGCTCTTTTTTGATGTTCGAGATGAACTCGTGACCAAAAGACAAGAATGGGTAAAAATCTGAACCGGACCGGTGGCTGATTTTCAGCCGGTACTGAACGTCCAAACTATCCCAGAATGTAAATGCCGGACTCTGCCCGATGATCAGAACATCGACACCGAGCGAATGAAGCTCCGCGATAGTCTTTCTGATGCTAGCGAAGAAGCCGTCATAATAACGGTATTCCTTATCCCACCGGACAGCAAGGATTACCCTTACGACAGAATATTTTCTCACGATTTTCAATGCTTCTTCAGCCGCCCCGCGGCAGCCGCTGCGCCAAGAACTTTCGCGATCCAGAATCGGCGCGCAACTCGCGACTGAGTATTGCAAAACATCGTAATCCATCAGGGATGCGTTCGCTTTGATTCCAGGCGCAAGATGCGCAGCGAAGGAATCACCCCAGAGTAGCGCCGTTGGCATTCCCCGTTTTGAGAGCAGGCATTGATCGCCTTTCCAATCCGAAGGCCCTTGATCAGACATCAGGAAACAACTTCTTTCGTTGTATTCCGCAAGCCGATCCCGGTACTGGAGATGGGCGTAACCAGGATATCGGCCGGGAAATCCTTCGTTCACATAACCGACAAGTCCGATCACAAGAAACACACCTGACGCGACCGCTGCACCCAAACAGATTTCGCGCCGTGAAATCCGGCCATGAACTGAGCGAAAGGGCTTCTCGATAAATTTCCAAGAGAGTAGGGCAGCAATCATTGAAAAGATCAATACCGCGGTGCTCGCATAAACGGGAAGAGGCAGAATCCAGTAATATCGAACAAATGCAAAAACAGGCCAATGAAATAAATACAAGGAATAGGAGATCATGCCGACGAACACGAGCGGTTGCGAACCAAGTATCCGTCCTATGGCAGTGTTCACGGTCAAGCCGGAATAAATCAGGAACGCCGCTCCTAGGCACGGTGTTGTAGCTCTGGCTCCCGGAAAATGCGTTGTCGACGAAAAGAAGAACACCGACCAAAGGATCATGCTGAGGCCGGTGATAGCAGCACTTTCAGCGATCCAACGACTCTGTTTTACTTTTAAGAAATCGAATGCCAATACCGCACCCAGCATCAACTCCCAAGCACGACTGGGCGTAAGGAAGAAAGCCGCGCCCGGCGCATGGAACGTGCCCCATATGCTTAAAGCGAGAGAAATAAGTAAAACAAGACTAATTACGAAGAGCCGTGTCTTGTGGCCAAAGCGCGCAAGAAAGATCATCGCCACCGGAAACAAAAGATAGAATTGTTCCTCTACGGCGAGCGACCAGATGTTCAATAGCGGCTTAATTTCCGCCGGCCCGGCAAAGTATCCCCCTTGGCGCCAGAATAAGATGTTCGACACGAATGTCGCGGTTGTCGCAACGCTAGCCGAGTACGACTTGAATTCCGGTGGCATGTACAACAGCAAGGCAACAATCCATGTGCCGACGATCGTAACGAACAGCGCGGGCATTATTCTTCGTACCCGCCGCTCATAGAAATTCGCAAGTGTGAAATGCGATTCGTCTATTTCCTTCTGTATGATCGAGGTGATCAAATAGCCCGAAATCACGAAAAAGACGTCGACTCCTACAAAGCCGCCCCGAAACCACGAAAAACCGGCATGAAAAAAAATCACGGACAGCACCGCAAGCCCTCTTAATCCATCGATGTCATGCCGGTACGTCATGGACTCTTAGCGTATCGTCAACCGCCGCACCGGCGATATTGCCGGACGAACGAGCGGCAGCGCACAGGCCATCCGGAGGTAAAATGGCTCATCCACGACGATGGTGAAGACAGTATTTTGCATCAACCGTGGCTGTTGAAAGAGTCCAGTTTCCTCCCAAACAGCCAAAATTTGGGGGATACAAGATGCTAGAAAGCTGAGAAATTCGTTTGTGGGCATCCTAGCGCAATTTTGTTTTTGCCAATTTCGTGCGCAGGACTTTTTCAACAGCCACAACCGATTTCACTCAGACTACTGTGCGCTCCCAACCAAACAGGCATAAATCCCTTTGAGTTCAGAGACTTCCCTCTCCGTCGAAAACGACGTTTCGACGTGCTTACGGCCCCAACGCGTGAGCACCCTAGCTTGCAAAGGCTCGCTCGCTACCCGGATGAGCCGAGAAGCTATGCCGTCAATATCGCCCGACTCGCACAGGTAGCCCGTCTTGCCGTCAATAATTACCTGCGGAATGTCGCAATGACGCGTCCCAACACATAACAGCCCTGTGGCCATGGCTTGCGTCAACACAACGGGGGAACCTCCTTCAGCATCTCCGTCTTTACTGTGTTTGCTAGGGCAGAGGAACACGTTGCATTCCTTCATGATGGTGGTCAATCGTTCGGGTAGCACGAACCCTTCAAAAGAAACACAACCGCGCAGGTCGGGCCGCCCGGCAAGTTCTGTAAGCCGGGTCTTAATTTCTTGTCCAACGGGGTCTTCGGCTCCCGCATCGCCGACAATCCGGACCTTCAGTTCGACGCCTGACCGCCGTGCCAGGGCACACGCCTCTAATCCATCCACAAATCCCTTTTTTTCAACAAAGCGCGCGATCATTAGAATCTGCAGCGGAGCCATAAAGTCCCGTTCTTCAAAGGGCGAAATCGCGAGATTGATCCCAAGGCGAACAACCTTTATTTTGTCGCTAGGACAGCCCAGATCAATCAGCCGGTTGCGCATCGCTGGACCTTCCACGAGGAAGCATGCACCTTCCGAGAACAACCACCTGTACCTTTCGAGCCACTTCGGATTTGCCTGAGGGAGTTGCCAAGCATCGGTTCCATAAAACGAAGTCACAAGCGGAATGTGAAGCCGCTCGCGAATAGACAACATCCCCCACCCTTTCGTGCCAAAGTGGGCGTGGATAAGGTCTGGGTTCCACTTCCGTGATCTGAAACCCACCGGCAGTAAAAAGGGTGGGCGTCCGATGCGAAAGAAAAGGGAGCTAATTAGTCTGCGCGGACTGAACCTAGCAGTCCTAGGATGAGGATCCTGAAAAACAGGGATTGAATCGAGGGGAAACAGGTCGTGATTTCTACGCTGACCGCACAGCACTGCGGGTTGGACTCCAGCGACTTCTTTAATTTGCGGGTAAATCCAATTCTGGGAAGCGGGTAAGCAAATGTCGAGTGCGTGCAGTACTCGCATATAGTTCGTTGCTGGGTTTCAGCTCGTAGCTTGCAAGACATCCTTCACTGCGGCAATCACGTCGTCGGCGTCTTCGTCAGTCAATTTGGCCGACAAAGGTAAAGATAGAGTTGTTTGCCCGATCGCAACAGCGTTCGGAAAGTTTTCCGGCTTCCAGCCAAACAGTCGCTGGTAAACAGGATGAACCGGGATTGCCCGGTAATGGACGCCGGAGCCAATATTGCGGACGTGCAACTCCTTCATGAACTTATCTCGGGTCACCGGTGATCGCTTTTCGTCAACCAATATCGTATAGAGATGCAGCGCGTGGCGCGAATTAGGGTCAAATGGCGCTGGTAGTTCCACTGGAAGATCAACAAATGCCTGATTATAGCGGTCCCATATTTCTAAACGCCTTTGCCAATACCGTTCTACCCGCTTCATTTGATGTAAGCCGATGGCTGCCTGCAAGTCCATCATGTTGTACTTGAATCCCACCTCAACCACCTCATAATGTTTGTAGCCATCATCGGAAAATCGCTTCCAGGCGTCCTGAGACATACCGTGCAAGGCCAGTATCTTGGCTCGCGCGGCGACCTCCTCGTCGTTCGTCAGCAGCATGCCACCCTCGCCGGTGACAATATTTTTTGTCGAATAGAAACTAAGGACTCCACAATCTCCAATCGCCCCCGCCTTCTGCCCCCGATACTCAGTTTCGATCGCATGGGCACAGTCCTCAATTATTCTTAGATCGTATTGGCAAGCGAGCGACTTCAGCGCACCCATGTTGCAGGCACGCCCCGCGAAATGCACTGGCATAATTGCTTTCGTTCGGGGAGACAGGTTCTGCCGCACTTTCTCAGGATCCAAATTGAAGCTGTCCCGCTCGACGTCTACCAATACAGGCGTCCCACTGGCATGGATGACTGCGTTGATGGTCGCACAAAAAGTCATCGCGGGAACAATGACTTCGTCACCAGGCTGCAAGCCAAGGGCGAGGCAGCTCAGATGCAAACCAGCTGTGCAAGAGTTAAGGGCAACCGCATGCTTCACACCCTTGTACTCGGCCACTACTTTTTCAAAGGCCGCCACTTTCGGACCAGTCCCCGGCCAAGCTGCTCGCAAACTCTTGACTACCTCTTCGATTTCAGCCTCTTCAATCAGCGGCTGGCCAAATACAAGATAACTGTTTCGCATTCGTGATAACTGGGAGCCTACGAGAGCAACTAAGATTTCCTACCTGACATGATAGAGATTCTCTCTCCGACGTCGACGTAATCATGCAAGTGAACTAGCTTAGCGAAGCCGAACAATGCGATGTACTCGTCGACGGACCGGTATTTCCAAAATTTTCCGTTTGGTCCATCGGAGGTATTTTCGACCAAAAACATGAGGCCATTGGGACGCAGCAGCCGACAAAGCTCACCAATCGTTTCCTTTGGTTCCGCAATTCCTCCCATCACGAGGCAGCACCAAATCACGTCAACGGAGTTGTCGGCGAAAGGGAGTCTCGTACTTCTTACACACTGATAAGTCACGTTCGGGCTCTTGGGAGCCCTTCGCAGGAGCTCTCGCATTGGATCAAGACCTATTGCTTCGCCGTGAATCATTTCGGCAAGTTGCACTGTGAAGCGGCCTGGCCCGCAACCAAAATCTAGGACGACTCTCTCGTGACCGTTCAGCTCTGAACAAAAATATGGGAATATTTCCCTTTCCTGCATCCTAGTGATCTCCTCCATGTCCTCGTTCGCGTGCGCGACATGCAAGACAGATCGAGGGCCATAGGTCCGGACGCGATTTTCCCAATACTGAAAAGGTGTGGGATACCTACGTCGCAATAACCGGGCTACCACGCGGTCGAATAAACTCATGGTGATACGCAGGACAGCAGGATCTACTTGTGGAAGAGCTAAGCTCAGTGCCGGCAGAAGGTTAATCTAACTAGCCATCTAGACAAACCGACTCAGCCTGTTTGCCAAGATGACGACAGATTCATAGTAAGTCATGGGTCATCCTGTTTGATTGCGACATTCTTTGGCACTTGTTTTTTTGGGCAATCACATTCGACGTCAAAGCGAGCCTGCTGGCTCCTAAGTATCTGTAAAGGACTCTCGCCAATACGTTGCCAATCCTGCCTCCCGGCCATATAGGCCTTGGGTGCCCTGCAACTTGGAGAACTTCAAATCCAACAGACCTCAATTCCGCCGCAAGACCTGAAGGGGAGTAAAGGTTAATATGGCACGGATCGAGCGCTTCCTTCTTGTTGTAGCAGGAGGGACTATACACAAGCAGAACCCCTTCGTCGCCAAGTAGCCGCAAGCATTCGCTAAACAAATGCTTACACGAAGCTCGGCTCAGATGCTCGACCAACTGATGGCAAATGATTCCCTGGAAGGACTCATCTGCAAAAGGAATCGGAGTTCGGAGATCATGCTGGAACAATTTCAAGTCGTAATTTCGACGTTTTCCCGTGTCGACTGCCAAAACAGAACCGTCAAGTCCGACCATATCGAGTCCATATCGTGATGCGCACTCGACCAGTAGACCACTGCCACATCCCAAGTCCAGAATGCGACCTGGCAAACAGTTCCGGACGCAGTCCGCGACAAGATCCCTATACCAAAGCCAGTCCCGCCCATCATAAGCCTTGCTATATAGGTGAAAGTCCGGTGAATCGTCATACTTCTGAAGACTGGTGCCGTTTCCCTCACGCTGTTGTTCGTTAGGCATTACTGATATCCAAGTATTTCGTTGATCGGAATCTTCCAATCTCGGGGCACTAACTAAAGTCGAGCAACTGTGTTACAAGTCCACTCCGAGCGCTGGACAACTAATCCATTGGCTCTATCCAACGGCCTTTCCAATTCACTGTCAGGCGTCTGCACCACGTGGAAGGTTATCACGCCCGTAATGTAGTCAACGCGCGCTGAATTCGCGTCGCCGAGCCAAATGTCAATCGAATATGTGCCGGGATAGAGGCAAAGCTTTGGAATCGTGACTTCAAATTCATAAACCCCAGGTTCCGCCACCCAAGGACACCGTTCGTTGACATTCCACAATTCGTGAACGGCGATCCCGTCACCGGATGTAATCACAATTGCTAACATGGCAGTACCGACGCGTCGGAAGACTTCGAGAGTAATTCTCTGTGTGAACGCATCGCCAACCGCAAACGCGGTTGTTCGGTTCTCTCCTTTTAGGAGTTCAATCGTTTGCAGTCTGGCATCCCCCGTTCCAGATCGATCCCCACGGCGCGAAAGATCGGCGAAACCCTCGCTTGGAATGCGCTCTTCGAGATAAGCCGCAGCAACAGTTGTCATATCTCCGCGCGCTTCGATCCTTCCTGCATTGAGGAGAATGCCGCGATTGCAAAGTGAGGTCACCTTGCGCATGTCGTGGCTTACAAACAGAACCGTGCGCCCTCCCTTCGCAACCTCACCCATACGGCCCAGACATTTCTTCTGAAACTCGGCATCGCCAACGGCCAACACTTCATCGACAATCAGAATTTCGGGTTCCAGGTGTGCCGCAACGGCAAAGGCAAGTCGTACGTACATCCCGGATGAGTACCATTTCACCGGAGTGTCGAGAAATCTTTGTACTTCCGCAAAAGCGACAATTTCGTCGAATTTCTTCTTGATCTCCGCCCGCGTCATTCCTAGAATCGCACCATTCAAAAAAACATTTTCGCGGCCCGTCAGTTCGGGATGAAAGCCGGTTCCCACCTCAAGCAAGCTGGATACGCGGCCTTCGAGCTGCACTCGGCCCACCGTCGGCTCAGTGATCCGACTCAATATTTTCAGCAGCGTGCTTTTGCCGGCGCCATTGCGTCCGATAATGCCGACAACTTCACCCTGCTTGACTTCAAAAGAAACGTCTTTGAGCGCCCAAAAATCTTCCCGCGAAGCAAGAGTCGGCTGCTGAGGCAACAGTCCAGGAGACTGACTTCTGTTTCCTGACCTCCGTTTGTTTCGAACCCAGCGCATGGGCGCCGTAAATTTGTCTGCGACGACGTCGCGCAAGGCGACGTACCTGGCGGAACCCTGGTGCCTGATTCGGTATTTCTTCCCGAGACTCTCGACTCTTATGACAACATCGCTCATTCTCAAATCACGTCCGCAAATGTCCGTTCCATTCTGCGAAAATACCAAACCCCAACCAGGCAAAGACCAGAAGTCACGAGGATGCAGGTCAGCATACCCGGCCACCACAGCGGCGACTGGCCCCGAAGCAACGCCCAGCGGAAGCCATCAATAACTCCCACCATGGGATTCAACGAATAGACCAGCCGCCATTTTGGCGGAACGACGGAACTGCTGAAACCAACCGGGGAAACGTAGAGTCCAAGTTGAACGATGAATGGAATTATGTATCGAAAATCGCGGTATTCCACATTTAGTGCGCTCAGCCAGAGCCCAGCTCCGAACGATGCGGCGAACGACAACCCCACGAATAAGGGCAGCGTTAGAACCCGCCAGTCCGGTGCGAATCGATACCACACCATCATGAGCGCCATCAGCCCTAGGGTGATTAGAAAGTCCACAAAACTCGTAATGACTGAGCCGGCGGGAACAACGAGGCGTGGAAAATACACTTTTGAGATCAAATTGGCATTTCCGATAAGACTGTTGCTCGATCCGCTCAGCGAACTAGAAAAAAATTGCCAAGGAAGTTGGGCGGCCATAACGAGCAATGCATAAGGGACGCCAATGGGATGCGGCAGTTTGGCAAGGCGGCTGAAAATAATGGTGAACACTACGGTCGTTAGAAAGGGCTGTATGACCGCCCACGCTACGCCTACGACCGTCTGTTTGTAACGAACCAGAATGTCACGCCACGCGAGAAAGTAAAACAACTCGCGGTATCGCCACAAATCGCGCCAGTAGTTTTTCTCGGCGCGTCCGGGCTCAATGATCAGTTTTTGCATCTCGAAATCGTTGGCGACACCTCCAACGAGCTCCTCGGTCCCCAGGTGTACAGAAAACTTCGGCAGCGGACAAGCTACCGCCCTCTCGCGCACAATCGCGGTTTTGGAAAATTCGTTCCCATTGCCCTCTTGATCGGGCAGGTAAGAACACTAAAACAAACCGGCGTGACTCTCGCCTGAGAACACGGGTGAAACAGAATCTTTTTCGATGACGACCGAGACGGCACGTTGCAGCAACGTAACGGAAACGATCAGATGGTTCTCATCCTGGACGCGCAAGAAGATGCCTTCTATCCCAGTTAAGGGACCGGATTGCATCCGGATCCGCTGTCCTAATCTCAAGAAAGGCCATGGTTGAACGGAACGTCCGGCCAAGGCAACGGTGCGTATGGAATCGATTTCAGTGTCGTCCACAGGCTCCGGCCTATTTCCCCGCCCCACAACCCCGACCACACCTGGAGTCATTAAGATTGGCAGGCGTTTGCTCGGATCAAACTGGCAAAAAACATAGCCGGGAAACAGTGCCACTTCAATCTCGGCGATCCGATCAACGCGCTTCCGTTTGGTTCGGTAGGAAGGTGAGAACACATTGTAGCGCTTGCTTTTCAAACTGTTTTCGACCGTCTTTTCATGTCGCGATCGAACGAATAAGGCGTACCATTGGCCAGCCGCGGCCGTTACAACTCCGAAAGGATGACGGGCCGCACTTTCTAGATCGACCTGCCCGGGAGGACAAGCTTTCTCCGACCACGCTTCCACATACCCTCCTGTGCCCACAAGTGAATCCTTTTATACCCGCTAATGAATGCTAGACCGGGACCGACGCTCGATTCAAATCGTCAAGGCATTCTATATCGCCGAAGCGCTCCTATTCATTCTGTCGGGCAAGGCTCCTGCGCCCTCTTAATCGGACGCCGGCGCTATCTGAGACTTAGGTTTGTTTGGTTGAATGCAACCCAAGGCGTTCGGCACAGTCGGGAGACAGATTCGTTACAACGAATATAATCGGAGTTCTTCGTACCGTCAAAGGCTGGCGCGAAATCTGCCGTTAGCCAAGAATCCTGGGCGGGTCGGGATTCAGAACCGAACGTGGGCCGCAGGAATGTGTGCCTTTCTATGGCAAGCCTCACAGAGTGTGATTAGATTTTCTTCGGAATCATCTCCGGAGTGGCTGCGAAATTGCTGATGATGGACTTCCAGGTTCGACATCGTTCCGCAGAATTGACACCGCCAACCGTCGCGGCGGAGGACCTGCTGCCGCAGATCCTCATATGATGCGGGATCCAACCGCGCGCGAAAAGAGTCGGGGTCGCTCACGATGCCTTCTCTTTCAAACTTCCAAGAAATGCCAGTCGCTGCTCTCCGGGCAGGAATTTGAAGAATCTCGTCATCGAGAACAACAGTGTCGCAGGATCTCCGTTGTCCAGGTTGGCGCCGGCCAGAAAGTCCGCACAGATCATTTCCAGGCAGTAGCCTCGTGATTTATCCGAGCCCAGCATTAGTGCCGCCGTCTCGATCGCCCGCTCAATGACCGGCATCTGGCTCTGGTACAGTTTGGAGTAGATGATCTCCCACGGTTCCGTTTCCCGCCCCGTCAGTTCCCGCTCGACCTCCTCCTTGAAGTCTTCCTTCGGCATTTGACGGGCTCTGTGCAACCAGGTTGCACAATCGAAGTCCTGTCCGTGCCTCCTCGCCAGCTTGGCCAGCTCCAACCCTTTGGTCCAACCCACTTCCTTCAGCTCTTTTCTCGCCTGCGGCGGCAAGTGCTCGTGAATCGACATCAGGTAGTACGCCTTCCTCCTCGATTCCGGGAAGCGCCTCTCCAGAAATTCGTCGAAACACTTCAAGCTCTCCAGCCGCCAGTACTGTCCCGCCCGCACCTCACACAGGTAACGCCCGAGTTCGACCCAGCGGGTATCCCGCTCTGCCTCTTTCCGCGCCTCCCATGCCAGAATCTCGTCAATCTTCGTGAGTACGAACATGGCTCGCCGGCGATTGAGCTTGGCAGCATGGGCGGATTCTTAGTACTTAAGCTCGTCAAGCCAACCAAAATCTTCTGCTCCCGGGCGCCGCACCAGGTTTGCGTCAGCCATTTCTTGCCTTCCCAAACAGAGTCCCACATAGGGGCAGCTGGACAACGCAATGGCTATCCGAGACACCGTCGCCCGACTGATCTCCGATGTCTACGCAGGCAAGCTTCACCCCCGGATCTCGGCGGGACTGGCCCCTCTGATGCACCTGCAGCTCCGCGTGCTCGAGAAAACGGAGGTCGAGAAGCGGCTGGCGAGGGTGGAACGGCTACTGCGAGACTTAATGGCAGGGAATTAAAGGCGTCTGGTCGCAAAAATCAGCCGCACATAAAGGCTGGCAGAGAAGCCATCAAAGGCATGCGGCAAAGTAGATGGCTTTATCCGACAGAGATCACGGCTTTATATGGCTTAAGCCATAAGCTATCCGTCGCTGTCCTGGAAACGCCTCTCGTCAAAAGAAATTCGTCGAATTCGGCGAACCTGGTGTCGTTCTCCGCCGCCTTCTGCTGCTCCGAGGTCGCGGGGACTCGCACCGCAGGGGCACGATTCACGGATGAAGAACATAACGAGCTTGCTAGCAAGGTGTTTAAAGTTGCGCCAGGAAAGTGGAGGGAAAAGTGTTAAAATTCGCCTATTCTTAAGATAACGTCGGTTCGCAGAGGCGCGATAATGCCACGAGCGGGATTCCTGGGGTTTAATTGATGGACTTGCAGCCAAAGCGCAACGGCTCCGGGGAGCCTGAAGCGTTAGAACCGATCGAACTTCCTGTCTTTGAAAAAAGCCACAACCTTCCACACCCTTTTTTTCCTGAAGAACAAAATCCTCTGCTGCACTACTGGAGGATTCTCAAGAAGCGGCGATGGACAGTCCTGGCTGCTGCCAGCATCATTTTTGCCCTCTCCGTAATTGCCACGCTCAGGACGACTCCGCTGTATCAGGCAACATCGAAAGTGGCGATCTTTCCAGAAAATCCGAATGCCTTGGGATTCAAGGGCCTAGAGGACAGTTCGCCTGACTACCAATACGACGTGGCTCTGGAGACCCAAGCCGCGATTCTTCGCAGCGATGCTCTGGCTATGAAGGCGATCGAGGCTATGCGCCTGGACCAGAACCCCAAGTTTACGACTGTAACACCCCAGCGAACTGGAGACTCGCTTCAAGTTTCGAGCATGCAGCCCGATCCGGCGGCAGCGGTGGCCCTGCTCGGCAGATTTCGTGGCGGATTGAGCGTCCAACTGATTCCCAACTCCCGGCTCGTACAAATCAGCTACACGGACCCGGACCCTCGACTGGCCACCGAAATCGTCAATACCTTGGTAAGAACGTTCACCGAGGAAAACTTCAAGACAAAATATGAGGCCGTCACCCAAACCTCGGATTGGCTTTCGACGGAGCTTGCGGATCTGCAGATGAAAGTCCAGACGTCCGAGGAGAAGCTTGTCCGCTACCAGAAAGATCACAGCATTCTGGGCGTGGATGAAAAGCAAAACATTGTAACGGCCAAGCTGGACGAACTGAACAGGGAGCTCACAGCTGCACAGACGGATCGCATTCAGAAGGAGTCCAATTACAGACTCTCTGTGGATGGGAACCCTGAGGCAGTCTCGAGGCCGTCCCGTGAAGGCGCGAACAACATGCTGGACACGTTGCGAGGAAAGGAAGCTGATCTCAATACCCAGCGCGCACAGGTTACGACCCAGTTCGGGACCGGGTACCCTAAGGTCGCCGAATTCAGCAATCAGATCAAACAGGTAAGAGCAGAAATCGCAGCCGAAGAAGCGAGAATGCAACAGGGGATCCGCGATGAGTACCTGGCCGCACTTCAACGCGAGAATCTGCTCATAACCGCATTCAACCAGCAGAAGCAGGAGGCTAACCAGCTCAACGAAAGTGCGATTGAGTACTCTGTTCTTAAGCGCGACGCTGAGGCAAACCGACAGCTATACCAAGATCTTCTTCAGCGTCTCAAGGAAGCGGGGGTTAGTGCCGGCCTGAGATCGAGCAACATCCGTGTTGTAGACGTCGCGCGGATTCCGACAGGTCCCATCAAACCGAACGTGCCCCGGAACATCGAGCTCGGCCTTTTGCTTGGCTTGGCCTGCGGCATTGGACTCGCATTTGTGCTGGAGAGTCTGGATACCAGCATCAGGACTCTGGAAGAGATTAGCGCGATTTCGAGCCTGCCAGCGCTGGGGACGATACCACTCCAGACTTCCAGTAACGGCTCCTTGCGTAAACGGCTGAAGCCCGCGTCGATCCAGTCCGAAACGTCTGAATCACCCACTCTAATCACGTATGCACGTCCAAAGTCGGAAGCAGCCGAAGCATTTCGATCCCTTCGCACTTCGATTCTTCTCTCTTCGTATGGTGCTCCACCCAAAGTGATCCTCGTCACCAGTGCTTTGCCGCAGGAGGGGAAGACTACGATTAGTGCAAATTCGGCGCTGGTCTTGGCGCAGCGTGGAGGTCGCGTATTGCTGATCGATGCGGACCTCCGTCGCCCCGGGATTGATAGACTATTTGGTTTTCGGTCTCGCGGAGGTCTAAGCACTCTCATCAGCGGAGGCGACAGAGTCGAAGACGTGATAATTCCGTTTACTGACGTGCCAAACTTGTGGATTTTGCCGGCGGGCCCTATTCCACCACAGCCTGCGGAGTTGCTTGGTTCGACGGTCATGAAGGATCACATCGCGCACTGGCGGACTGAGTTTGACCACGTCATCATTGACACCCCTCCATGCTTATCCGTGACCGACGCGGTGATCTTGTCTCCTGAGGCAGACCGAGTCATCTTGGTCGCGAGGGCGGGAAAGACCACAAAACTCGCTCTTCGGCGCGCTTGTGAACTGCTGTTGCAGGTCAACGCCAGGGTTATGGGTATCGTCCTAAACGCACTCAATTTGGATTCCGCGGAGTCGTACTACTACTACGGCGGTCGCTACTCCAAACACTACTACCATGATGAGTCCAGGGAAGATCAACCAACAGATACAGTCAGCAAGGTCTCTTGACGTGACTCCCTGACAGTTGCACCGGCCGAGTCGGGAGTTCGCCAAGATATCATCGCCTCTACTGGTACAGATTCAGATGCAGATTGAACTCCAGTCCCCACTTCGAAGGTTTGGTCTTGCGGGGGCGTGCTTGATTGTCATCGGATTCTATCTGCTGTTCGCCGGGCGAGCGTACTTCGCAGCCCATCTCGCCAAAAAAACCGACTTGCCGGATATCCAAAGAGCTATCCGGCTGGAACCATCGAACGCGGAATATCGCGCACTTCTTGGCCGGTATCTTGCGCTATCCGGTGCGAGTCTAGACGAGGCTATTTCGGATTTTCGGATAGCCGTGCAGCTGAATCCGTACGAATCGCAATACTGGTTAGATTTGGCAAGTGCATACCACGTAGCAGGGCACATCGACGAGCAGGCGCAAAGCGTGGAACAGGCGGTGGAAGCGGACCCGACAACACCAAATGTCGCGTGGGCGGCAGCCAACTTCTTCTTGATCCAGGGGAATCTGGGCAAGGCACTTCCCTGTTTCCGTACGGTCCTGGCAAATGATCCGGATGCGGTTGACTCGACGCTTCAGATCTGCTGGCGAGCCACGGGAAATGCGAATCAAATGTTTGACCAAGCACTACCACGAAGAACCGATCTCTACCTGTCGTTTCTACGTTTGCTTGTTCTTAAACAGGAAGTTGTGGCCGCAGAAAATGCCTGGGATCATTTGATCGGGTTGCAGCAACCTTTCCCCCCAAAGCTCGCGTTTCCGTACTTTCAGTTACTGCTCGCCAAGCAAGAGGTCACAGCCGCTAATACTGCCTGGCAGCAGCTGGCCCAAGTTGACAAAGAGATTCAGCCGTATCTCCCGTCTCGTGAAAACCTGATCGTAAATGGCGGGTTCGAGGAGAACTTGCTGAACGGTGGATTTGACTGGTGGTATGACTCGAACCCGCATGCTGCCTTGGCACTAGACACGGATCGGTTTTACGGCGGAACCCGATCCCTTTCGGTAACCTTCGATGGACGAAACGCCCCGGATGCAGGAATTGCTCAGTTGATCCCCGTGAAACCCGACACAGACTACGAGTTCAGCGCCGAATCCAGGACCCAGGACATCGATAGTGCCAGCGGTCCGCGCTTTGCGATCACGGACGCCTACACCACCACCGTGTCTTATGTCCTCACCGATGATTTACTGGGCACCAATCCCTGGCATAGGCAACAAGCACGATTTCATACTGGCCCGAGCACGAATCTGCTCTTCCTAAAAGTGATTCGCCAGCCTGCGGCACCCCTGATCCGGGGCAAACTTTGGATCGATGATGTCAGACTCGTGGAGACAAGCAACTAAGGATTGGGACGTTGAAGATCGCATCGTACGTGGTTGTCGACACCGCTGAGTCCATCAATCTGGAGCGCGGTCGCGAGTCAGGAATCCTGCGATGGGTGATCGTTTTCGGCTTGTGCGCTCTCCTGATTTTCGCGGTCTTGGCGTTCGGTGCAGTCGAGGAGTGGTCGACGTTTGCGTTCGAGGCGGCCGCGGCCATCCTTTTCCTTATTTGGGCGGGAAGGCAAGTAGTTTCTGGGCAGGTGAAGTTGTCGAAAAATCCATCGTACCTTCCAGCCTTATTCTTTTTCGTGCTCCTCGTCGCGCAGGTTGGCCTGCGTACCTCAGCCTACGGTTACGTTACCAGGTACGAAGTACTTCAGTACGTCTCGTACGGGATTGTCCTGCTCATTGCGGCCGAATGCGTGCGGGAAGAGGATGCTCGGCAGAAATTTGCTATGGTGCTGACCGTTTTCGGAGTGCTTTATGCCTTTTTCGCATTAGCTCAGGAACTGACGTCTAACGGCAAGTTGTTCTGGGTCTACACTCCACGATTCAATGGTTCAATCTACGGAAGTTACGTCAACCACGACCACTATGCAGGTTTGATGGAGATGCTAGTGCCGTTTCCCTTGGTGGCTAGTATGGGTCATCTGCTAAGCGGCGGAAAACGGGCCTTGGTCGCCTTCTGCGCCGTATTGATGGCCAGCACGATCTTTCTGTCCGGATCGCGTGGCGGAATGCTTTCATTGGTCCTCGAAATTGTCGTGTTTGCCACCCTGACTCTCGTGCAGAGGAGGAATCCTCGTGTTGCACTTGGCGTAGCCGCAGTGTGCGTATTGGTCCTCGTTTTTCTAGTTTTTCTAGGCAAAGTGCAAGTTCTGGGTCGACTTGGGAATCTGGGCCCTGACATGCGTTTGAAAATCACCAAGGACTGCTTGAGAATGTTCTCCCACCGGCCAGTGTTGGGGTGGGGCCTGGGAACTTTCCCAACCGTCTACCCCGGTTACCGCAGCTTCTACACAAATCTGTTCGTGAATGAAGCGCATAACGACTATGCGCAACTGCTGGTGGAGACGGGCCTGCTGGGCTTCGGGCTGATGCTGTGGTTTCTCATTCGCCTGTACAAATACGGATTACCGACCTCTCGCCGTTGGGAATTCAAATGGGATGGGGCGGTCTCCCTAGCCGCGTTGCTGGGGTGCACCGGACTTCTGCTTCATAGTTTCGTGGATTTCAATTTGCAAATCCCGGCGAATGCTGCAATGTTCTATGTGCTGTGCGGGTTGGCCGCTACCAGGCCTTTGGCTAAGTTATCCAAGCGCGGGCGGTCTCGCGACGCCGGGGACGATGGAAGTGGAGGCCGTCGAATTCCAGTTGACAATGGCGACTCGTTGGCGCAATCGATATAATTGGATTCCTCATCAACCTAACCACGAACCTCGGTATTCGGTAGTCCAACGGAGAAACATCGTGAGAAACGACGCGCGGGAAAAATAGTTCTGGCTACCTCGGCTGAAACTGGCTTCGCAACGAACAGAGGGCGGGAGGAGAAATGTCGCTGAAACACCTCACCATCGGCACTGTGGTGGCAATTTGTACCTTCGTGGCGCAGGGCGCAGCGCAAAGCGAGCGGGGCGCAGCGCAAAGGAACGAAGTGTCCGGGATCCTTGGGCGCACGTTTATCGCCGATCAGGGCATCCAGGGTGCTCCTTCTTATGATCCCAACCTGCGCTTCGGCAAAGGATTAACCTTCGAGATAGCTTATGCTCGGCAGCTCATGGGCGGAAATGTCTGGTCGATCGCCGCGGAAGTCCCCTTTGTATTGAACCCCGACGAAGATCTGCATGCCGCGCAGAACCTGATCCCAGAAAACTTTTCATCTTACTTTCTAACCCCCTCCGCACGGGTGAATTTGTTTCCCTTAACGGCAGTGTCTCCCTGGGTCAGCTTTGGTGGTGGGTTCGGCCATTTCAGTGAAAGTTCCAAGCTTCAGTTTGGAGGAGTAAGCCCGAGCAAAACAGGTACTACCACAGGCGTACTGCAGGCAGGCGTCGGACTCGATGTGAAGCTCACCAGGCGATTCTCGGTGCGCGGTGAAGCTCGCGACTTCTGGTCGGGTGTGCCGAACCTGAATGTGACCACCGGCAAGAGCCGCCAACACAATATTTTCGTCGGCGGCGGCATTGTCTGGCACTTTTAGACAGCAACATATACGCGGATTTCCTGAGCAGCCTTCTCTTCTGCCTGAATGTCTAGCTCGGCCGCCAACGGCACGAGTCTAAAGGGCAGACAGTTTCGCGCCCGACATTACCCGGCAGCCCCGATAACTCGAAGTGATTTTTCTTAATGGAACACCGCGTCTAGGGCAAGAGTCGAATCCTCAACAAGATTAGGACCCCCTCTGATCTCCCCGGGCTGGGTTCGGGACGGTTGAATGAATGGAGTATGATGACGACCCTTTGTTATGCTCCGGCCAAAACCCTTGAGGGGCGCGGGGTTTGCGCCGGGGACGCCGGAAAGGGCACGGTAGGATTCTCTTGCACCTTTCGCCCGCCCGAGGCACAATCTAAGTGTAGAGGTCACAAAAGATGCCCGTCAGGTTGGGCGGACCCCCATGTGGCACTCGGAAAAAGGTCGGAAAATGAAAAAGAATCGGATACTCATAACGCTGCTCTTGCCCACAGCGCTGGCGCTTCCGGCGTTCACGCAGCAACTCGACTCAAACTCAAACGCAAAGCCGACAGCAACTGCTTCCGCTTCGCAGCCCGCGAGTGTCAGCGAGCGAGAACCGATCCCGTCCTCGACTCCCAAGGATTTCTGGGACGGCGATGATCCCAACCTCGTGAATCTGGTCACGCACCCGTTTGCCAACAAAAAGTACGTGCAGCGCCAAGTTGGGCCTATCCGGGACCGCATCAACGAACTGGATGAGTTGACCTCAGAAAACGGCAAGACGATCAAGGACGTAGATGGGCGCGCGCAACAGGGTATTCAGCTGGCGTCGGAGAAGAGCAGCCTAGCGGACCAGCATGCGACCGATGCCAGCAACAAAGCGCAGCTGGCGCAGACGGCGGCGACCCAAGTCGCGACGCGGGTTTCCGCGGCGGAGCAGATGGTGGGGAGCCTCGATCAATACAAAGGGAGCGGGCAGACTGAAATTCGCTTCCGTAACGGCCAGACCGTTCTGAGCAAGGCGGCGAAGGATGCGCTCGACGAGATGGCGGCTCCGCTGAAGGATAAGCGCAGCTACATCATCGAAGTCCGCGGGTACGCCTCAGGTCGCGGACAGGCTGCGATTGCAAGCTCACAGAAGATGGCGGACTCCGTGGTGCGTTACCTGGTGCTCAACCACCAGATCCCGGTCTACCGCATTTACGTGCTGAGCATGGGCAACTCGCCGGCAGCTGGCGCAGATGGAACCATGGCGACGCACACCAGCGGAGGGCGGGTGGAAGTCAGCCTGATGAAGAACGATCTGGTGGGTTCAGCGCAGCACTGAAAGTCCTTCAAAAGAGAGTGGGCGAGCCGATGGCGACTCGCCCTTTTTCATTTTCACAGTCAGGATTTGCCGGGCGAGGGTCCCAAGCCTTTGTGGGACATCACTTCTCGTGGCGGCGCATCGACGAATACGGATGTCATTGTCGGATACGCCCTTCGAGTTCAGGGCTTGGCCGGACTTACTGGGTCATCGCCGTGGCTTAAGACCCATGCGGTACCACCCAGAGCGATTCCTCCGGCAATTCCGATTGCTATAGGAGAGTTCAATACTCCCCCGGCTGCGCCAGGAGCGGCTGCAGGTGCTGGTCCTGCTGCCCTCTTCTTTTTCTTGTTTTTCTTGCCGCCGTTCTGCGCCTGTGAATCGTCCTGCGACTGCGATTCGTCTCGAGTGGTTTCTTGACCTTGTGCCAGTGTAGTGGTCCCGGTGTCATCACTGATGGTTAGGTCGCCCTTTCGCGCGGCGATCTTGACCGTACCATCCACGTCCCTGACTTCAAATTCGGTCCAAACACCGGCGGTCGGTGACACGGTAACGTCGCCGGCGCGGGCGCTTAGCAATTTCGAGGTCGATACGGTCAGGCCCCCGTGCTCCAACTTGAGACTGCCGGCCTCATATTGAACCAGCGAGTCATTCAGGACCAGGATGCTTGAGCCGACAGCATTGATGTTTGCAACGGAGTCCACATTTGTTTGAACCAGGTCACCGGTAAAGATTGCCGATGATCTTGTTATGCTGTTGCCGTTGAGCAAGGCGGTTCCATGACTGTAGAGCATGGCTGCAGGTTGTTCCGCTGCAAACAAGGCAGCCGGAAAAATCATGACCATCATGCAGCTCAGGATCTTCAGGTACAAGGGCCTCATCATTTTCCGTTCCTCGAACGCAACCTTTCGACTATGCTTACCCGGAGGGACGCCGCCTACAAGTGTGCCACAGCAGACGAGACTGTCCCTAATAGTTAATAGTTAGCTTGGTGACCGTTTCATCCGAATCGTACCCTCCTGGTTGTTGCCAGTCAATGCCTATCAGTGCTAGGGACGCCGTTTTCGGTGGAAAACTCATCTGCCGATCTGTTGCGCTTCCCGCCGTGGGCGGGCGATCCTGGCCAACGCTACCGGTCAACGCCGTTCCATGACAAGAGCTTCAACGACTCGTCGGCACAGGGGAACGATCTTCCTTTCCGGATCGCCCGGCGGAATGCTCGGGTTTTTCGCGGAGGTCGCCATCTTCGGCGTTATCCTCTTCCGCCAGCAACAGAGCCCCGGATCGTCCTCGACATCACCGCCTTTGCGGTCGTTCTGATCAGCCTGCTGGTCGGGCACGGCGGGAAAAGAACGTACGGCACTTGTCGGCAGCATTTCACAAGAAGCCCGTGGAGAGATCTCAGGTGCGGGATGCGTCTCTCGATCTACAAGGACGGCATCCGCATCTTTGGTCATCGTCCGGTCTGGGGCTGGGCTCTTGGAACTTTTCCTGTCGTGTACCCCAATTCAGGATCTTCTACACAACCTTTTTTTGTGAACGAAGCCCACAACGATTATGTGCAGTTGCTGGCCGAGATGGCACTCTTGGGTTCGACACAATGGTGTGGTTCCCGACAGTCGTGTACCGACACGCACGGCGTAAGACTGCAAAATTGGCCCTGAAGAGTGCGCCGACACTCGCATCCTCGCTGGGTGTCATTGGGATTTTCCTCCAGCCTCGTTGACTTCACCTGCAGATTCCGACCAGAGCCGATCTCACAATCGAGTCAAAGTATGAGCGGACGTCAATCTCCAGAATCCACCCTGTGAGGCCGGGTACGGATGATCCGTCCCACTTCATCAAGTGCTTGCGGTTGCCCGCGTCCGGGTCGAAACCCGTACGAGCAAGAGAAAATCCTGCTCTAGATGGCATTGAGTAGGTCAACCGCCACGTCCTGCACGATCTTGTCGTCGAGCGTTCCTACACAGTCTCAGGTATTCCCTCCGTCAAGCACACGGTGCAAGTTCGTCCTGTGAACCCGGAATCTCCATCTCGACTCGGTTCTTCGGCACACGTTTTACGCCGAGCATTTGATTTGTGGCCTTATCTCTTCCTAGCCGTCTCCATTGTGGGCTTCGTCTACCAACGCTGGACCTAAGCCGCATTGCTCTGCCGCCATTTCCGACGAGGCTGGGCGTCACTATGGAGGAGCGATCTTTGCCGAGCGTCAAAGAAGCAAAGTTCTCCCCGAGGTAAACTCCCACTGCCGTGCCGGAAATCCTTACGATCACATTGCTAGTTGTAGCGCTCGGAGTCGTCGGACTCAGTGCAGAGCAGAAGGACCGCAGGACACAATCGAAGGTCATGCTTGCGCTCGCACTGGTGATCCTGATTCTTTTAGGACCGCTGGCTTTCACGAAGTAGTTCCAGCCACGACCAAATGGCGGCAGGGTCTACGTTTCCCTTCAACCACGTCTGCGCAACCATTAACCGTTCTCCTCGCATTCACTGGTCGGAGGCTTCAATCAGTCGGTGGGATGAGTGGGCTGGTGTGGCCTTCGCAACTCGCGCACTTGCACTTAAACTCAGGGTCCAGCGGCATCGCATTATGTCCGCAAGTCTCGCACTGCAACCATCCCTCGGCACGTATTATCAGTGGGCGGAATTCGTTACCAAGCCTGCAGTAAGCGCAACGGAGGAGTGGCTCGTGCATCGGCATCAATCGCGGTGGATCTGAACCGGCTTCTTGCATTCGGTAGGCGGTTCCGGCCTTCCGCCTGGCAACTCATTCCACTCTTCTAGGAGCCCGTTAAACACTTTCGGGTTCTGTTCCTCTTCTATACGCTTGCACAGATTATGCAATCTCTCGCGCTCTTCGGGTGTCATCCCGCGAATCTCCCAGAAAATGGCTCGAGTAAGCAGAGCGTTCAGTATCAACCCTGTGCCGAAGGTACCGGAAGGTAATTTTGCTTCCATGTTTTGCCTGTACGATACCGTACAGATTCCAGAGCGCTGAACGCGACCCGTACGAAAAGCCAAGTTAACGTTCCCCGACCGCGGCAAACTTTACATGCAGCCTGTGGCGTGGAATGGTCATGCTCTGCGCTCAAATACCTGAGGCTGAGCGGGTTGCACCAGGCGATTGTCTTTGGCAATACGGTTGCATGTTTCTGGTGTGCTCGGTCTCTTCTTTCTGGGAGGTTGGCCATGACACCCGAGGACCGCGAACTGACGAATTGGTTGTGCACGCAAATTCAAGAAGAGCAGGATCCGAAGAGGTTCAGTGAATTGGTCTGGCAACTGGATACGTTGCTGGCAATGAAGGACACAGGACTACAGAATTACTGCAAGCCCAACTAGAGTTACTTTTTGGTCGCAGCATTTGCCTGCGTTGTTTGATCTGTGCCACTAGTGCCGTTCGCGCTCACTTCAGCCCAATCCGTCCCGCCAGAGCCAGCTTCTCTTCTTCCATCTCTGCTTCGGAGCGCCACTCTCCGTAGTTTTCAGGATGCACTTTGCAGTGAAGCCTGATGGGCGGGCCGTCCTGACGAACCAGGCCGAGTCTGCCGGTTAGGCAGGTGCATTCACAGATCCGTACGTCCAAAATCCCTTTCAGGGAAGCCGACCGATTCGAGCTCTTGAGATAAGAAGAGATCATCCCCGAAAGCGGCCATGCTCTGGCGCGTCGCCCAGAGTCGGTATAATGCGCTCGGCGGCAGTCCTTTGGCACATCTCCGGGACATCTGCGCTATCACGAGAGGGCACCGGTGATCGGTCATTCACCGCCGCTACGGATAATACGGATGATATGAATCCCTACCACTATTCGCCAGCAGAATGGATCGAGAGTTACTTTCCCTGAGACGAACAGGAAAGTACGATGGGATGCCGAAATTCCCCCACTTTTTTGCTCAGCAAATTGTTTATCAACGTTATCGCTAGAACTTTTTCCAGTTTCCGCATATCAGGCTACCCCGATCCACTCAAACCCGACACTGTCAGACGAT
>Ga0207111_10061_pt1 | contig 31148 bp, 29 predicted proteins | sample Alteio_BWMinHeat_71_FD_153577 | JGI IMG/M metagenome (GOLD analysis project Ga0207111, IMG submission 153577) | Enriched cells from forest soil in Barre Woods Harvard Forest LTER site, Petersham, Massachusetts, United States -... | ecosystem: Environmental > Terrestrial > Soil > Temperate forest >... | reverse complement strand
CATTGCGCCTTCAGTTTTTGGAAACATGCCCTTATGAAAGACCCTCATAAAGTGATGACTGCAACAGGAGAAGAAGCAATGGGACATTTCGGAAAAATCACCTCGCTTAACGACCTGCCCGGCGATAAGGTGATGCTCGAATACATAAAGGAAGCCGTAATGTTGAATGATTTGAAGGTTAAACTTCCCCCAAAGCCAAAATCGTCTGATAAGAAAGCATTAGAGATACCGGATTATTTCATGAACGAAATTTCTAAAAACAAACAGGCGCTGGCTGCTTTCCAAAACTTCAGCAACAGCCACAAAAAAGAATATGTGGACTGGGTAACGGAAGCCAAGTCCGAAGAAACCAGGAGCAAACGCATGGAAACTACCGTTGAATGGCTTGCAGAAGGGAAAGTGAGGAATTGGAAGTATTTAAAATGAAAAAGAACTTTCCAAAAGTTTAGAACTTTTGGAAAATTACATATTCGTTATTTCATGGCTTGTGATTTTATATTTCCCTTCTTCCATGATTACGCCGAAAGTTTCCGTAAGATTCGTTTTTGAACATTTTACCTTATATTTTAGGTAGAGAATAGTTTCATTATCCCTTTCTTTTTGCTCGCTTCCCATAAATTCATAACTGCTCATTTCGCCCGATGCCTTTTCGATTTGCTTTAGCTTTTCTGTTTTTACATCCATCGGTTCACTTTCTGTGAATGAAGCCGAATAAAACTCCTCCATTTTATCGTATTGATGGCTTTTTATCAATTCAAGCAATTGTTCCACCTTGCTTTTAGCGGTTTGCACATCCATTTGCTGATGAGCGCAACCGGCGAATAATAACAGGATAAAGAATAGTTTTCTCATTTTTTGAAATTATTTGGGAGCAAAAATAGGTATTTAACCTGACGTAAACCATTATGTGCAGGAATGTCTTGCCTTCAACCTGTTAATCAATAACGGGTGGAGAACTGCATTGGGCATACGATTGATTGGAACTTCAAAAAAGCATCACAATGTGCCCCTGACTTCTCCCGGGCATGAGGTAATTATTGCCGGCGCTATGTTTTTGAGGGTGTTTTACAATCAGCTTCCCGGTGAACCCGGCGCTAAAGCCACCAGGAAAAGACCTCTCGGAGCTGCAAAATGCCAGTTGAAGGGAAAGATTCTTGAATTTGGAGAAGCAGCGCCCGAAGCGGATGATTGTCCTTTTGAAAAAAACCAGGGAAGCAATCCTTTTAATTTAAACAGTTTCAAGGAAGCGGACAGGGGCAAAAGGATGGTGCTATACCTTAGATGGGTAGGAACACTAAAGGATGAGGTTTCGGGCTGGAGTCCTCCCTTTTATGTAATTATTCCTTAAAATAAGGTTGGCGGGTTTGAAGAAAAAGCCGGAGAGCGAAAGTTTCTACCGGCTTTTTATGCCATAATCATAATTCATAATTCATAATTCTTTTTCTGTTAATAGTCGAATTTATGATTTGGCATTAATAAAAATGCCTACATTCGTTTGCTCAAATTTGATAACCGTTCATCGTAAACTAACATGAAAAAATATGAAATAAATCCTGCAAATCTAATCGCTGAATTGTTCGCTGCGATTGAATCCGAGAAATGGGACAGGGTAAAAAGACGACTTGCCGATGACTTTCAATTCAGCGGCGTTGTGCCTTATCCTTTAGGCAAAATTGACTTTATTCTTTTTCAACGCGCCTTGAGATTGGGCATTCCGGAATTGAGGTTTAACCTGCATGATGTGAAATATAAAGGCAATGTTATTAACGCAAAAGTTAAATTGGTTGGGGTTCACAACCACGATTTTGTAGTTCCTTTTTCGGGTTTGCCTTCTGTTCCCGCTTCGGGAAAATTAGTTTCGTTACCCGTTGCCGAAGTGAAATTCATTGTAAGAGATGGCAAAATTGCCAAATTTGAGGTCAAAACCTTTCCGGGCGGTGGCATTGAAGGCATCCTTCAGCAATTGGATGCAAATAAACTGCTCGTTTATGCCGATGAGGAAATGATTGATTATTGATTATTGATTATTGCAATAGTCAATAGTCAATAGTCAATATCAATAATCAATAATCAATCTCATAGCTTCTTCCAGTAACCTTTCTTTATTAATAGGAACAACGCCCGCCGTTTCACAAACAAGTCCTCCCGCAAGATTGGAAAGCGCTGCAATATAATATGGTCCCAGGTTGAGCGCAAGCGCTACTGCCGCAACGCTTATTACGGTATCTCCCGCGCCTGAAACATCGGCTATGCTGCGAATATGAGCAGGAATAATGGTTTTAACACCCTTTGCGCTGATATAAATTCCATGCTCCGAAAGCGTTACCATTGAAATTTTATTCCCGGTCGTTTCCTCCATTTCCGCTACCACCTTATCCAATTGTTTCTTGTCATGCAGGTCAAGCGTGGTTTTAAGCCCTTCTTTCAATTCTTTGAGGTTGGGCTTAAATAAAGTAACATGATGATAGGCATTGAAATTTCTCTTCTTGGGGTCAACCACGGTAGGGATGTTCTTTTTATGCGCCATTTCAACCACTTTGTTGATGAGCAAGGGGGTAATCACTCCTTTATCGTAATCCTCGAAAATAATGGCGTCCACCCGTTTCAGCCCGGTAATGATTCCACAGATTCTCCCATACAGTTTCTCCGTTTCATCCGTTGATAATTCCTTATCCGTTTCCTCATCCACACGAAGCATCTGGTGGTTGCTGCTTAGTATTCTTGTCTTTAAAGTTGTTACCCTGTCAGCGCTTTTCATAATGCCTGATGAAGATAAATTCAGCTTCTCAAGCAGGTCAAGAAACACTTCCCCCTGTTCATCATTACCGATATAAGAACAAAGAATGGCATTGGCTCCAAGCGCCTGCACATTCAATGCAACATTGGCAGCGCCGCCGGGGCGGGTTTCTTTTTTATTGACGGACACAACGGGAACCGGGGCTTCGGGCGATATTCGCTCTACTTTCCCCCATAAATATGAATCAACCATCACATCGCCGATAATCAGGATGTTCAACCCATTGAACGAATCAAATATTTTATCCCAGTTCATCCAATGCGTCTTTAATTCTCATAATAGCTTCTGTCAATTTTTCTTCTGAAAGTGAATATGAAAAGCGAATATGTCCGGGCGCTCCGAACGCTTCGCCGGGAACGAGGGCTACATGTGCATTATTCAGCAGGTACATACATAAATCGTTAGCATTACGGATGAGCATGTCTTGAGTGGTTTTTCCAAAATAATAAGTAACATCGGGAAAAATATAAAACGCGCCGCCGGGGGTATTTGTTTTAAATCCACGGATGCTTTTCATCAATTCGAGCACAAGGTTGCGGCGGATTAGAAATATTTTCCTCATGCCGTCGGCAATGGAAGGGGGGGAGTTGACCGCTGCAATGGCAGCACGTTGTGTAATTGTGCAAGCGCCTGAAGTCATTTGCCCCTGTAGTTTATCGCAGGCGTCAACAATCCATTTAGGCGCTGCAAGAAACCCCAGCCGCCAGCCCGTCATTGCATAGCTTTTTGATACGCCGTTCACCAGGATGACTCTTTCTTTAATATTATCAAACTGTGCAATGCTTTCATGCTTTCCGGTAAAATTGATATGCTCGTAAATCTCATCCGAAAGGATAAAAATTCCGGGATGTTTCGCAAAAGTATCAGCTATTGCTTTTAGTTCATTTTTCTCATAAACGGTTCCGGTGGGGTTGCACGGAGCGCTGTACATAAACATTTTTGTCCGCGGTGTGATGGCTGCCTCAATTTGTTCAGCCGTAACTTTAAAATTGTTGCCGATGTCCGTATTAATCAGCACCGGCTTTCCTTCCGCCAACTTGATAATTTCAAGGTAGCTCACCCAATAAGGAGCGGCAACCAGCACTTCATCACCAGGATTAATGAGCGTAAGCACGGCATTGGCAATAGATTGTTTTGCGCCTGTTGATACCAATATTTGGTCGGGAGTGTAATTAAGCCCGTTCTCTCTTTTGAATTTATCGCAGATTGCTTTGCGAAGGTCTGCATAGCCCGCCACCGGCGGATAATGCGAATAATTTTCATCAATGGCTTTTTTAGCCGCTTCCTTTATATGAGCAGGGGTGTTAAAGTCCGGCTCGCCAAGACTAAGGTTAATAACGTCATGTCCCTGCGCCGCCAATTCGCGGCTTTTGCGCGACATGGCAATGGTTTGCGATTCTTCAAGCGCATTTATTCTGTCTGATAAAAGATTAGGGGTTGTTGCCATTGCGATAAAAAATCAGCCATTAATTACACCAATTTTCACTAATCGTTTCGTGTCAATTAGTGTAATTAGCGGCTAAAATAATAAAAAATCATTTTTAATCTTAAAAATCTGCGTCATCAGCGTTCCATTTTAATTACACCAAATCATTCAACCAGTCCAATACAATATTGAGGTCGGTATTATGTTTGTTCAATTTTTCTATTTCATTAGTGAAACGGTTCATAATGGTTTTTTGCTGAACCTCCTGCTGGTCAATACCCGGATAGACAGGATTTACCGGCTCCGGTGTCTTGTTAAAAACGTCGGGTTCATCAAAGTTATTAAAGCTTTTCAATTTCTTTTTAATATTCAGAACGGTTTCGTCCATCTTTGCAATTTCCTTTTCAATCTGCCCGAAAGCGTTATCAAACAAGGGACCGTTGGTTGTCTTTGGGTCAGTCATTTTTTTATTTTTAATGAATAGCAAAACTACTAATTTTGACGGCTCAATAAATAGAACACAGATGACACTGATTAAACAACTAAACAATGACCGATTTATCTGAAATCATCAAATATACCCTCCCTTCGCTGGTAGCGCTTGGGGCTAATTATTTCCTGTTAAAGAACCTGTTGGATAAGCAACCGGTTAAGCAAAGCAGCCCTCCTCTTCCCGCTGCAAAAGAGCAAAGCGTAATTACCCCGTTGCGGTTGCAGGCGTATGAGCGGCTGGTGCTATTCCTGGAAAGGATGTCTCCCAACTCGCTTATCTTTCGTGTTAATGTGAGCGGGATGAGCGCCATCTCAATGCAAACGGAAATGCTGAAAAGCATACGCGGTGAGTTTGAACATAACCTTTCTCAACAGATATATGTTTCGCCAAATGCATGGGAAATGGTGAAACAAGCGAAAGAGGAAACGATTAAAGTTGTAAACATAGCAGCAGGGAAATTGAATGATAATTCAACTTCCATTGAATTGAGCGGTTTGATATTAGAGATTATGGGAAGTATTGATAAATCACATATTCAATCTGCTATTGATTTTTTGAAGAATGAGGTTAGGGGGATGATGTGAGTCATGAGTTATTCCAAAATATATTTTTGAAACTATCCTTTAAATGAAAAATATTGTATTACGATTAAAGGTTCTTGCGTTATCAATTTTACCTCTAATACTTATTCAAAAATGCAATGCACAGATATATGGAGTTTCGTTAACAAAAACAGAAATAGACTTTGGCTCAATTTATTATGGACAAGGAGCAAAAGATACTGTTTATATGAAGAATACCAATTATTATGCAAAAGGGAAAATAGACTCTTCATTAATTAAAGATACAGGACACAATAATTTATACTTTTTAAAATTTACTTATGGTAATGAAGATAACTTAGTTATGGCAATGATTTTAGGAAAATGGGAAAGAACATTTGATCCAATTACTCCTAATGATTCAATACCTATATTAGTTGCAATAAGTGGTAAAAAAAGTGGTAATGTTTCAAATAATATTATAATCCATACGAGTTCTGGAGATGTTTCAATTAAAATAAAGGCATTTGTTAAAGATGATGGAATTATAGAATTTAAAAATAAATCAGTAATACTTGATAGTATTTATAAAGATACGACAGCAGTGTTTAAATTTTACAACAAGGGAAACGAACCGTTATTTATCCAATTAGGAGGGGATGGTGGTTTTTTTGATTGGGCTGCACCTTTTTATTCTAATAATCCAACTTTGCCAGGGGATAGCGGTATCATAAGCATATATATTCCAACTCGACGATGTGGTCCATTTGAAAAAGGATTTTCTGTTACTACAAATACTCCAGAACATAAGTTTCGTTTAAAGGTAAAAGGTGAAATTATTAAATGTAAATAGATTTTTGGAATAACGAAATATATCAAATAATGAATAACCCCTCCCCCATCACCCTCTCCTCCATCTGCGAAGCGGCGGAAAGAATATCATCTTATATCAAGCACACCCCCGTTCTTCAATCTGAAGTCATCAACAAATTAACGGGAGCGAATGTTTTCCTGAAATGCGAAAACCTTCAAAACATCGGGGCTTTCAAGATGCGGGGAGCAAGCAATGCCGTGCTTTCTTTGAGTGAGGAAGAATGTAAACGCGGAATCACCACTCATTCTTCCGGCAATCATGCGCAGGCAATTGCTTTGGCTGCGCGAAACAGGGGAATCAAAGCAATTATAGTGATGCCGGAAAATGCTCCCGCTATCAAAACCAATGCGGTCGTTTCTTATGGTGCCGAAATTGTTTTTTGCAAACCTACATTGGCAGCAAGGGAGGCGGCGGTGGATAAAGTGGTAGCTGAAACGGGCGCTTTTGTTATCCATCCTTATAATAATTATAAGGTCATAGAAGGACAGGCGACGGCTTGCCTTGAATTAATGGAGGAAATTGAAGGACTTGATATAATCATTACCCCTGTTGGCGGAGGGGGCTTATTGAGCGGCACTTCGCTTTCCGCACATTTTCTGCATCCTGAAATACAGGTTTTCGGAGCTGAACCCGAAGGAGCCGATGATGCTTTCCGTTCTTTGCAGGAAGGAAGAATTGTACCTTCTTTAAACCCGAAAACCATTGCCGATGGCTTGCTGACATCTCTTGGAGATAAAACCTTTCCTATCATCCGGCAATATGTTAAAGGGATTTTGCTTGTCAGCGATGAGGAGATTGTTAAGGCAATGAAATTGCTTCATAAGGAATACGGGCTGTTTGTTGAGCCGTCGGGTACGGTCGCTTTTGCTGCATTGCTCAAAAACAAAGAACGGTTTCAGGGCAAGAAAGTGGGAATTATTCTTTCGGGGGGCAATATTGATAAGGAAGCTTTCCAAAATATTTAATCACTACTTTTGCAAACCTCCAATGGAACACGGATGACACAGATGCTACAGATAAAAACTGATAAACACAAAAATCAACTTAAATCTGTTCAAATCTGTCAAATCTGTGTCATCTGTGTTCCATTCTTTAACCTAACCCTTTAATCAAATGCTCGAACTCGTCAAAGAAATCATCAGTCGCTTCGGAGGCAGACCGGCAGGAAGCAAACAGGAAATAGCCGCCCAGCATTTCATCAAATCAAAACTGGAAGAATATTGCACCGATGTAAAAACCCAGCCCTTTAAAGCGGCGCTCACAGGTCATTTCCATTCGCTGAAAATATTTTGTGTCGTTTTTTATGCAAGTCTTCTGTTATATTGGGTATCTATACCGTTGGCTACAATTGTTGCCGTAATAAACGTCGTGCTGTTTGTTGGTCATTTCGTAACTTACAGGGATTGGTTAGACCGTTTCTATCCCAAGCAGGAATCGCTGAATGTTATCGGCACGCTCGAACCTTTAGGAGAAGTTAAATCAACCGTTATGATTGCGGGTCATTCCGATTGCGTCATTGAATTTCAGTGGTTCTACCGGCTCAAGCATTTTGCCGCAATACTCGCCTTTGTAAGCGGTTTTCTGTTCCCGCTGTTAGCTGTTTTCTATGTCATCCTGTGGGTTTTCTCTATTAATATTCCCGCTCACGAAACCGATGTCGCCGATTATGTATGGGTGCTTTTTGTTATTCTCACTCCCGCAACCCTTACTTATTATACCATGCACGGAGAAAAACCGGTTGACGGAGCCATTGACAACCTTAGCGCCGAAGCCATTATGATTGAAACGGGAAGGGCTTTTGCAAATAAAAATGTTAAAGGAAAAAGCACGCTACAGCATACCCGCCTCAAATTAATCAGCTTTGGTTGCGAGGAAGCAGGGCTGAAAGGTTCTCAAGCTTATGCAAAAGAATTTAAAGAGCAAATTCTGAAAGAAAAAGGAATATTGCTGAATGTGGACAGTATTAAGGAAAAAAAAGAATTGAGGATATTGAAAGGCGAAGTAAATACGCTTATTAAATTTCCAAAAGAATTGGTGAGTAAATTAGAAGATGCCTTCCGTGAATGTAATATCCCTGTTAAAACCCTTAACCTGCCCATGGGCGCAACGGACGCCACCGCCTTTGCCATGCACAAATTACCTGCGGTTTCCATCATCGGAATGAATACCGACCGGTTAGACCCCAGCTACCATACCCGCCTGGATACTGCCGATTATCTCGAAGAAGAAGGCATGGAAGCGGTGAAAACCGTGCTGCTCCATTTTATTGAGCAATGGGACAGGGAGCATTAAGAATAGAACACAGATAACCCTGATTTGAACTGATTCGTTTCTTATCAGTTTTTATCCGTAGCATCCATCTGTGTTATCAGCGTTCCATCTATAATTCATAATTCATAATTCATAATTCATAATTCATAATTCATAATTCATAATTCATAATTCATAATTCATAATTCATAATTCATAATTCATAATTCCCTTCTCCATTCCCTCGATTTCTCCCAAAAAAACAGGATGAACGACATGATTAAAGCCACCTTAAAGCCCCTTTTCACCACATTATTCCCACTGTTTCCCTTATTTCTCCTGTTTCCAACTATGTATTTTGTCGAAATATTTAATCACGCGAAACCTTTCCATTGATAGCATATAAATCACTAATAATCTATTACTTATATTTCACAAAACATAAACCGGAAACCACTTTTTGAAAGAGAAATACAGGAGAATGGATAAAAACCTGTTAACTTTTATTAAAAACCTTCGTAAAGATACTGTAGGTTTAAATTAATTAAACCAATTTTTAATCTTTAAATAAAAAAGTTATGAAAAACAAATTCTCTACACCGGTTAAAATCTTTTTAACCATCTTATTCATGAGCGTTGGCTTGGTGTCCAATGTAAAAGCTCAATGTACAGGTATTGCATTAAGTGCATGCTTTGGCGATGTGATTACGATTAATGGCGATGCAGGTTACACTACTACTTGGCCAAATGGTTCTGTCGGTTCTTCTTACAGTATTATTGCTCCAGGAGTACCCGGTACAACACAGTTTTGTTGTAGCGAAGATGATGGCTTCGGTACCATCATTACAAAATGTTGGTGCATAACTGTTCCTGCTCCAAATTGCTCTAACGGCGGTGGCATAGGCGGCGGCGGTGGCGGCGGCTGCGACCCTAACGACTTTACTTCAGCAACATCTCCTGACGGAAGGTATGTTACGATTTGCCATCATACGCACAGCGCTATCAATCCTGTGTTGGTTATCACCATCAACATTAATTCGTTGGCAGCACACGTTAATAATCATGGTGACACCAACCCGAATTGCGGTTGCCAGTAAGAATTCTTTTTTTACAACAAAGAAAGCCATCTTCGTTCAATCGGAGGGGGCTTTTTTGTTTTTATACTGCAAACGGGATAAATTTCACATTTTTATAGGTGTATAAATAAATAGGTGTATAAATAATACAAACTATTTAAAATGGAGCGCTGTCATTGCGAGGGCGAAGCCCGAAGCAATCCTACAGTTATTATAGGATTGCTTCGCTACGCTCGCAATGACAGCGCTCCGACTTAGTAATGGTAACATAGCTTATTCATCAATATTTTAAACAAATTAAAATGTGGAAATTTATCCCGTTTTATGTATAAAATATTTACCACTAAGGAAACTAAGGTACTTCAAAAATAACCAATTATATACGAACCGGAGCCAAATAGAACACAAAACCCCACTGTGCATGGCTGAATAAACAATATTTTTTATCTGTTTTATCTGCCGAATCTGTGTCATCAGCGTTCCATTTATAATTTATAATTCATAATTTATAATTCATAATTTTCTTCTCCATTTCCCTCACTTTTCACAAAAATAGGATGAACGACATGATTAAAACTACCTTAAACCCTCTTTCAACCCCCTGTTTTTCCCCATATTTCCATATTTCCCCTATGCTCATCCATGTATTTCGTCGAAAAGTTTGAACCCCGCGAAACCCTCCCCGTAACAGCCCTTAAATTGCTCAAAATCCATCATTTAAATAACCCATAAAACCGGGAAAATTAAAGACGAAACCCTCTTTTTTAAAGACAAATAAGGGAAAATAGATGAACAACTGTTGACTTGTGCTAAAAACTTTCGTAATATTGCAGTGATAATTAATTAAACCAATTTCTAATCTTTAAATCAAAAAAATTATGAAAAACAAATTCTCTACACCGGTTAAAATCTTTTTAACCATCTGTTTATTTCTGAGCGTTGGCTTGGTGTCCAATGTAAAAGCTCAGTGCACAGGCATCGCTATAAATGCATGCTTTGGCGATGTGATTACGCTTAATGCCGATGCTGGTTACACTACTACATGGCCAAATGGTTCTGTCGGTTCTTCTTACAGTATTATTGCTGCGGGAGTACCGGGTACTACAAGCGTTTGCGCTTCTGAAGATGACGGCTTCGGCACCGTCATCCAAAAATGTTGGTGTATAACTGTTCCTGCTCCCGGTTGTTCCGGTGGCGGTGGCGGTGGTGGCGGCGGCTGCGACCCTAAAGACTTTACTTCAGCTACATCTGCTGACGGAAAGAAAGTTACGATTTGCCATCACACACACAGCGCTACCAACCCTGTGGTGGTTATCACCATCAGCGTTAATGCATTGCAAATGCATGTAACAAATCATGGTGACACCAACCCAAATTGCGGTTGCCAATAAGAAATCTTTTTCTCAAACAAGGAAGCCCTCTCCGGTGAAACGGAGGGGGTTTTTTGTTTTTATTGCCGCAGATTCGCAGATTTTTTAGCGCTTTTACCACAAAGGACACTAAGAAGACACGAAGGACACAAAGAAATAATTCCATACTTTGTGTCCTTTGTGCTTTTTCCTTTGTGTTCTTTGCGGTTAAAATCCTTCGCAACTTTCACAACCATCTCAACCTTCTCAACTTTCACAACCCATCAAAACATCCCCGAAGCGAGCACACTTTTCCTTAACAACTTTTTTGCGTAAGAAATACGGTCGCCAATTTGGGCGGGGCTTACATGGAGCATCGCCGCTATTTTTGCTCTCTTCATCCCTTTCAGCACATTCAGCATAAAAGGAATACGGTATTTTCGAGGTATTTCATCTAAACATTTATGCAGCACTGTAGATTCTTCAGAATGGATTATGTCCTGCTCCTTGTTTTCTTCCACCACATTTGTTTCATAAATGCTGATGTCGTCCGTTGATATGAGTTTTTTCGAACACCCGTGAAGATACTTTTTAATTTCGTGCTGCGTTATCACGAAAATATAATCTTTGGGCTTTACGATTTCCGGGCATCCCGCTGTATTCCGAAACCGTTCCAATACAATTACCCAAATTTGTTCTTCAATGTCTTCCCGTGTTTGCTTAGCCACATGCGGAAGTCCATCCCTGACCCATTGTCTGACCTCATTACTGTGAGCGTCATAAAGCTTTTCAACCGGTTCTTTTTTCATGTTTTGTGATATTAAAGGTTATCCCGCGGGAAGAGCCCGCAGGATGAAATAGAACCTTATTAACGCAGATAATATTGGTTTATTGCATGGCTTAGTATAACGTGAGTTCGGGATAAGGTGCGTAGCACCATAATATATGTAGTAATGTGATTACCAAAATAGAATTATAGGTGCGTAGCACCGTAATATTCCAAAAATTAATATTATTTTATTAATTTTTCGGCGCTACGCGCCTACAATATATACTGTATAATGTTTATATGCTACAAATGTAGCGGTGCTACGCACCTTAACCACATATATTTTAATCCGGAACTCACGTTATATGTTAAGGTAAAAATATATTCTTACCACATCTGAACATGGAAACATAATCCCGAAGGGATTAAATATGAATAGAAACAAACAAAACAAATCAATGCAACCCTGAAAGGGTTGAATAATATTCTTCATTAATTTCTTCTTTCAATTTTCTCATGTTCAACCCTTTCTGGGTTGGGTTTTGGTGCGCTTATTTACCCCCGATTTCATCGGGGGCTATTCAAATTAAATCCCTTCGGGATTTCGTTTACTTAAATTTTAAAATGCGGTCATTTATCCCGTTTTCAGTATAATTCATTATCCCCTGAAAAACAAAATCAAAATGAGTTATATCATATTAATCATATAACAATTAGGTTACTTTTGCCCGAACGAAGACATCGTGGGAATTTAAAAGATAACAAAATGAAAAAGTTAATTATTGTCGTATTGCTGCTTTTTGCAGGAGTTGCTTACGGTCAGGTAGGCATTGGGATTTCAATTGGCGTGCCTCCGCCCGTGCGGGTGGAAGTTGTCGCGCCACAACCCGGACCGGACTTTATGTGGATTGAGGGATACTGGTATCCTGTTCGCGGCAGGTATGTGTGGCATGGCGGATATTGGTCGCGTGCGCCTTATGAGGGTGCAAGATGGATTGGACCCAGGCATGACGGGAGGTTATATTATGAAGGATATTGGGAAGGAGAGCATGGAAGGGTTCACCATAACCATGGCTGGGATAAAGACCATGACCGGGACTTTCATCATGAAGGGCGGAGAGATTAGGAATTCCTGTTTCAACTCCCGCCCCTCGCTCGCTTCCAGCGAGTGAGCAATTAAGTTGCTTGCCGCCCTAACAATCAATTCCCCCTCTAAATCGCTTAATTTATCCCTCAAAACATAAGCAGGGAACCGCCTTTCTTTCCTTTAATTTATTACCTTACCTTTGCACCCCATTCATAATTCATAATTCATAACTAAAAAATGCCTTCATTTGATATTGTCAGCAAAGTGGATGTGCAAAGTTTGGACAATGCCATCAACACGGCACGCAAGGAAATTCAGACCAGGTATGATTTCCGTGAATCGAAAAGCGTGATTGATTTGGATAAAAAAGCCATGAACATTCATGTCGTAACCGAAAATGACATGCGACTAAGAGCCATCAGCGATGTGCTGATTAGTCGTTTCCTGAAACAAAAGATTGACCCTTCCTGTCTTGATTTCGGCAAAGAATTTTATGCATCTGGCAATATGGTGAAGAAGGACATTGCTGTTAAACAGGGGATAGATAAGGAAACTTCCAGGAAGATTGTTAAACTCATAAAGGAAATGAAAGTCAAAGTGAATGCATCCATCATGGACGACCAGGTGAGAGTGGAAGGTAAAAAGATTGACGACCTTCAATCGGTAATAGCTAAAATGAGAGCGGAAGATGTCGGGATGCCATTGCAGTTTGTAAATATGAAATAACTTCATTTGAAAATTCTAAACATACTTCTTTCAGGATTATTCTTGTTGTTTGAAACAACGACCGGCTACTGCGCATCCGATGCCTCATTCTTAACTTTAAAAAAAGATTCCCTGCATAAAAGGAATGGGGAACGGGTATTTTTTCCTGCAATTTTCTATAAGCCGGAAACACGATTTGGAATTGGTTTCGGGGAGATGGTTTCTTTCAAATTTGACCGAAACGACAGCATCACCCGCCCCTGCAAAGCAATTGCAAGCCAATGGATAACCCAAAACAAACAATTGATTTTAACCATTATTCCTCAAATATACACTCCGGGCAATAAGTATTTCATCTATACCAATTGTCAATTCTGGCGGTTTCCCAACAGGTTTTACAATATTGGTTGCAACAGTTCGGATAATTATGAATCATATAGCGCTGATATTTTTGAATTGAAAAACATTGTTCAACGAAAGGTTGGCAAAAAGATGTTTCTCGGCATCATTCAGAAACTGAAAAATTTTGACTTGAGAGAAACGGAATCAGGTGGTATATTGAGTAAAAGAATATTGACAGGAAGCACCGGCGGTATTGCTTCCGGCGCCGGCTTTATTGTGAATTATGACACCCGCGACAATATTTTTTATCCCTATTATGGCAGTTACAACCAACTTCAATATATTAATTATTCCCCGGTTACGGGCAGCAAATACAATTTTAACAATTATTTAATGGATTTGCGCAAGTTTATCCGAACATGGCGCTACCAGGTAATTGCGCTGCAATTTACCATGGAAGTAAATGGTGGGAATACGCCTTTCTTCCAAATGGCTCAAGTTGGAGGCAGTAATTCGTTAAGAGGTTACTATTTAGGAAGGTTTACCGATAATAATGCCATGATTTTTCAGACGGAATACCGTGTTCCGGTATGGAAAAGGTTTGGCATAGTAGGGTTTGGCGGAGCCGGTGAAGTGGCTGACAGGTTCAGTCATTACAATATTTCCTGTCTTAAACCGTCAGGAGGCGCGGGGTTGAGATTCAAAATCTCCGAAAAAGAAAAAGTAAATGCGCGACTTGATTACGGCTGGGGAAAAAACTATTCGGGATTGTATGTGGAGATTAGTGAAGCGTTTTAGGAAATTTCCAAGTTATAAACCGTCAGCCCACTTAACAGCTTCGGTTCAATCCAGGTGCTTTTAGGGGGCATTGTTTTGCCGCAATCGGCAACGCGATATAATTGTTTTATTTTCACAGGACAAAGGGTAAAAGCGACCGCCCACTGCCCACTGTCAACTTTCTCCTGTAAAACTTTTGTTCCTTTCGCCCCGCTCACAAAGCCAATTCTTTTGTCGGCTCTTAAATCATGTATGTTAAACACGGGAGCGAGCGCTAAGTCAGACAATATTGCCGCCCCCAGCGAGCCGGAGGGGTCGTTCTTATCATAAAGCCCAGGTTTGGCATTCAGTCGGTACCATTTCTTCTTAACATACATCCCGAAGATATGCTGCTTCTCCGGGCGGACCGGTATTCTGAATGTTGGCAAAATGTCAAATTTCTGTGAAAGCCGTTCCAGCAAACCATCACAACTCATCCCGTTCAGGTCGCTCAATACACGATTGTATTCATAAATCTTCAATTGGTTATCAGCAAAAAAGAGCGCCATAAAAAAATTGTAGGGCTCGTCGCTGCTGTCTTTGGGATTCTTTAACCGCATTTCCTTTGCCAGCAAAACTGAAGATGATATTCTGTGATGACCATCGGCTATATATATATCAGGTATAGCCGCAAAATTTTCTTTTATTCCACGAAGGTGCTCCCATCTTTCCACAAGCCATAAGCGATGTTCCTTTCCATCTTCATCCTTGAAATTATAAACGGGCTGTGAACGCTTAATGTCGCCGATGATTGCATCAATTCTCTTAGAAGCGGGATAAGTGAGGCATACCGGTTCTGCATTGATGTCGCAAACTTCAAGATAATTTTTCAATACAACTTCGCGGTCAAGCAATGTTTGCTCATGTACCCTGATTTTCCCGTTCAGATAATCATCCACCGAAGCGCAGCCGATAATACCCGTATGGCTTTCGCCTTTTGACATCTGTTCATAAACATAGAATCTTGCGTCTTTTTCGTGTTTTAAAATTCCATCTGAAACAAAATCCCGAAACATTTTCCTGCTTTTCTCAAAAAGTTCGGGAGAGTTGGGTTTGCTTTTCGCTGTTTTTCCAAATTCAGGTTTAATGACGTGCAGGAAAGAATATTGATTTTCGTATAGAATCCGGTTTATATCTTCTTTTTCATAAAGATGATACGGTTTTGATACTACTTTGCTCACTAAATCCTTGTCGGGTCGGTAGGCGTTGAAAGGTTTAATAAGACACATGAAGGGAGTTATGAATTATGAGTTTTGAGATAACCACGGAGGCACGGAGAACACAGAGAATTATGAATTATGAGCAAAGAATGCTATAACCTTCTTTGCCAGTTCAACGCCAATTCTTTCCTGTGCCTCTATAGTAGAAGCGCCGATATGTGGAGAAAGTGAAACGGCAGGATGGTTCAACAGAGCTTGCAATGGATGCGGTTCGTTTGCAAACACATCAATACCTGCAAAAGCAACCCTGCCTGTGTTCAAAGCGTCAAGAAGGTCTTGTTCGGAGATGACTCCTCCGCGTGCAGCGTTTACAATGCCCACACCGGTTTTCATCAGGTTAAAATCCTTAGCCGTAATCAGCGGCATGCTTCCTTCTGAATGCGGAACATGAAGCGTAATAAAATCGCTGTTTTGAAGAAGCGCTTTAAATTCCACCGTTTTAATGGTTATACTCAACCCGAGATGCCCGTCAATTTGGAGGAAAATATCGGCTGATGCAATAAAAGGGTCGTAAGCCAATACCTTCATTCCAGTTCCTAAAGCAATGGCGGCAACCGCCTGCCCGATTCTGCCAAAACCTACGATGCCAAGCGTTTTCCCTTTCAGTTCCCTGCCGTTTGCATATTTCTTTTTCAGTTCGTCAAATTTCACGGCGCCCTGTTGCGGCATCAGGCGGTTAGAATCATGAAGAAATCGCGCCATGCCATATAAATGAGCAAAAACAAGCTCTGCAACCGATTGGGAGGAGGCATCGGGTGTGTTAATAACTTTTATTCCTTTTGAAACCGCATAATTCACATCAATATTATCCATGCCGACGCCCGCTCTGCCAATCAACTTCAGCCGGGGGCATCCATCAAGCGCCTGTTTGGTTACTTTTGTTGCGCTTCGCACCAAAATGGCATCAAACATTCCCTCGTTTAAACCGGTAATAAGTTTTTCCTGTGGAATCTTTGTTGTGGAAACTTCAAAACCGGCGTCAGTAAGCATTTGCTTTCCTGCCGCATCAATACCATCATTTGCAAGTATTCTTATCATTCTTTTATTTTCAGCACTATTGATTCATATTAAATTTAGCCACAGATTCACAGATTGACAATTCATTTTTTTAATTAATCTGTGAATCTGTGGCGATTTATCCTTCAACCGAATTTTTTCCCAAACTCCTTCATTACATCCGTTAATACTTTCACACTTTCCAAGGGCAACGCATTATACATGGAAGCGCGGAACCCGCCGGCTGAACGATGCCCTTTCAAGCCAATGATGTTCGCTTCTTTCAGCATTTTTGTGAACTCCGGCTCCAGCGTTTCATCTTTCAAAACAAAAGTCGCATTCATCAGTGAACGGTCTGCCACATCCGCAATTGCTTTAAAGGCGTGATTGGCATCCAATTCGGAATAAAACAGCGCCGCTTTTTGCTCATTCACCCTTTCAATCCAGCTAAGCCCGCCATTGTCTTTCAGCCATTCAAGCGTAAGCATGGAAACATAAATGGAGAACACGGCGGGGGTATTATAAAGCGATTCTCCTTCAATATGCACCCGGTAATCGAGCATGGAAGGAATCTTTCTTCCTGTTTTGCCTAATATATCATCCTTCACGATTACCAATGTGGCTCCTGCGGGTCCCATGTTCTTCTGCGCTCCTGCATAAATCAAAGCAAAATCGGCGACGTTCACTTTTTTGCTGAAAATATCGGAGGACATATCGGCTACCACAGCAACGGGACTTTGCGGGAAAGTTTTATATTGCGTGCCATAAATGGTATTGTTGGTAGTGAGGTGAAGGTATGCTGAAGTTGAAGGAATGGAAAAACCTTTGGGAATATAGCAGAAATTCCTGTCTTTTGACGAAGCCACCACCTGTGTATTGCCAAAAAGTTCGGCTTCTTTGACGGCTTTTGTCGCCCATACTCCCGTGTTGATATATGCCGCCGTTCCGCCTTCGGGCAACAGGTTATACGGAACCATTGCGAACTGCAAACTTGCGCCCCCTTGCAGGAACAGTATTGAATAGCCATCGGGCACACCCAGCAATTCTTTCACCAACTGCTTTGCCTTCTCCATCACTGCCATAAAATCTTTGCTGCGGTGCGAAATCTCCAGCAGCGACATGCCGGAATGATTAAATTCGATTACTGCTGCCGATGCTTTCGCTAAAACCGGCTGCGGAAGCACCGCAGGACCTGCACTAAAATTATGCGTGTTCATTTGTTTGGGGTTTGATAGAAGGGCGCAAAAATAGGGAACGTATCTTTAACAACCTAATAAATGATGTTAGAAGCTGTTAAAACCGTTTGATATATGGTTTTGTCGCCGGCGAAGAAGATTTAATCGCCGGCGCAAAAATCTTTTGCGCCGGCGAAGTAATTCCCTTCGCCGGCGGTTAAATCTTCGTCGCCGGCGAAGAGAATTACTTCGCCGGCGACAAAACCATAATAACACCTCGTCCGCCGATAATTTCACTCATTTTTAGAATCCCCGCACGAGCGAGCGTACCGCTCGTTCTGGTTATTATGAAACATCTTGTTTCAATTTATAATGAATGAAAACAAAACCATATAAAATAATACTACTTTGGGAGGGAGTGATAAATGGAACATAGATGACGCGGATGCAACTGATAGAAACGGCTCAACCGTTTTTTGCACTTCGCGGGTATTGATAATTCATGTAAGTTTGCAGCATGAATGTATTGATATTAGGTTCGGGCGGCAGAGAACACGCTTTCGGATGGAAATTAAGCCAAAGTCCGTTATTGAAAAAACTATTTTTCGCACCGGGTAACGCAGGCACCTTGCAGCATGGCGTTAATACAGACATCGCTCCGAACGATTTTGAAGCCATCCGCGCTTTGGTGATTCGTGAAAAAATAAACATGGTAGTGGCAGGTCCCGAAGAACCATTGGTAAGAGGCATCCATGATTACTTTCTCCACGACGAACTTTTAAAAAACATTGCTGTTATAGGTCCTCAAAAGCAGGGTGCAATGCTGGAAGGCAGCAAAGAGTTTTCAAAAGGTTTTATGCAGCGTCATAGCATCCCCACTGCCAGGTATAAGAGTTTTTCAGATGAAACATTAGATGAGGGGATGAAATATCTTGAATCGCTTAAACCGCCATTTGTATTGAAAGCTGATGGATTGGCAGCCGGAAAGGGTGTGCTTATATGCGCCGAACTCGTTGAGGCAAAACTTGAACTTGCATCTATGTTGCTTGATAAAAAATTTGGCGATGCAGGCAAAAAAGTGGTGATTGAGGAGTTTCTTGCAGGCATTGAATTATCTGTATTTGTACTTACCGATGGTGTTTCATATAAAATTCTTCCGCCCGCAAAAGATTATAAAAGAATCGGTGTGGGCGATACCGGTTTGAACACAGGAGGCATGGGTGCAGTTTCCCCCGTTCCTTTTGCAACGATTGAGTTTATGAATAAAGTGGAGCAAAAAATAATTATCCCCACCATTGAAGGATTAAAACAGGAAAGTATTCCTTATTCGGGTTTCCTTTTTATCGGCTTGATGAATGTTGAAGGAGAGCCATTCGTAATTGAATACAATGTAAGAATGGGCGACCCGGAAACAGAAGCGGTGCTTCCCCGAATAAAATCCGACCTGTTAGACTTGCTTCAGGGTGTCGCAACGCAAACATTGCATGAAAAAGTTATGGAAGTAAGCGAGGATGTCGCTTTAACGGTAGTGCTTGTTGCGGGTGGATATCCGGGCACCTACGAAAAAGGGAAACCGATTAGAGGGACAGGAAATGTTAAGCATTGTCTGGTTTTTCATTCCGGAACAAAAACTGATAAAGAAACAGGAGAATTATTAAGCAATGGAGGAAGAATAATTACGCTAACTTCGCTGTCGCAAACCATAGAAGATGCAATGGAAAAATCATTTAATGCAGCAGAAATAATCAATTATGAAGGAAAATATTTCCGTGAAGATATAGGTGCAGATTTATTGACTATTAATAATCAATAATTCCTATTCGGAACTTCCGTCTTTTCGTATTTCAGCATAAAGAAAATCCAAATGATACACGCAATAAAGGCGACGCCGAATATCAACTGGTTCATAAACTGCCCTAAAAAGGGCATAAGCTTAAAAGTAGCTTCGAAAATGTCACGGATAGGATTAAATATGAAGTCCATTTTTGATTTAATTTGTGCGGCAAAAATAAGTAAAAAAGAGTTTCATAACTCATAACTCATAACGTCCCTTGTTCATCCGTTTCTTTAAAACCAATCAGCCCGCCGCATATATAGCGGTTACTTTAACTGGCGTTGCGCTGTGGTCTTTTTCACTGCTAAAGCCGATTCCCTTAGATCTTCCTGCGGGAATGCCGCTGTATGATTTATTGCTTTTTCCTTTTGCAAACTTCAAATCACTTTTCATCATATTCGCATTTATCATGGTGCTTTTCCAGGCATTTTACCTCGAAAGCATCATCAATTCCAATGACCTGCGTGTAAAGAACAGCCATCTTCCGTCTCTTTTCTACCTTATCATCGCCAGCAGTATGCCATCGTTTCTTACACTCAACCCGGTGATGCTTGCCAACCTTCCGCTTTTGTTCACGGTTCACCTGCTTTTTTCCAGTTACCGCAAAGACGAGGCGTTTTCCGATGTGTTCGATGCCGGTTTCCTCGTAGCCATCGCTTCACTCATCTATTTTCCCGCCATTGTGTTTCTCCCCATGATTTGGATTGCGCTCATTCTGCTTCGCCCTTTTATCTGGAGAGAATGGGTAATTTCACTTCTTGGCTTCCTTGTTCCTTACATCTTTGCATTATCATATTTTTTCTGGTTCGACCGGCTTGGCTGGTTCGTTTACGAAAAACTGTTCCGCCTGTTTTTCGTTTCCTTTCTTCACAGCGCAATTCCACACGCATATTATTATTACATCGCCATCATTATTCCGCTGCTTATCTTTTCCCTGTTAGAACACTTTCGGCTGATGCAAACCGGGCAAATTCGCATCCAAAAATACCTGCTGCTCATCCTTTGGTTCTTCTTTTTTTCCATCGGCTCTTACCTACTTGCCCCTTCCTGGTCGTTCAACCATTTTACACTGTTAGCTATTCCGGTTTCCGTATTTTTCGGCAATTATTTTCTTTCCATCAACCGCAACTGGATTGCCGAAATACTTTTCCTGCTATTGCTTGCAACTATTCTTTACGGGCAGTTTAAGTGTTTATAAAGGGGGGGACGACCCAATTCTCATCCTACAAGAGTTCTCTACGCAATTAAAATTGTCAATTCTCAATTCTTATTGATTACCTAAACACTGAATTTGTCGGGAATTTGCATCCATTCCCCGATGCTAAAGTTGTGTGAGATAAATCTTGCCAAAGCCAGGACATGGGTAATACTGGTGGAACTGCTTAAAACGAATAAAAAATCAGTTAGAACCTGTCCTGACGACAGGTCAGTATCCGGTTAATCCGCGTCACCCGCGTTCTATTAACCTTCATCATTTTATTCTGTTTTCAATTCTCAAAAAAACCGTATCTTAGTCCCCTTAAAAATCAGGGCGATTTTGAGGGTGAGGCATTGGTTAATCATTGATACTTATGATGCAAATAATACCCAGGACAGCCGCGTTTCTCTTTGCAGTTTCGTTAATTACGGGCTTTGCCTTGGTCGTTATTCCTGAAGCTTCATTATCTCAATCGGCTGTTGAAGCTCTTCCCGATACCACTATTTGCGCTGGCGCCCAGGTTACATTAACTGCAACTGTTTTGACGGGAGCACCTACGGCATTAACTTTAACTGATGATCAATGGAGCGGGGTTATCCCGTTGCCTTTTCCATTTACATTTTACGGGAATGTTTATAACCAGTGCATTATCGGCTCAAATAATGAAATCGGATTTAATACTGCCAACGCCGGTTTATATAATACATGGCCCATTAGTAATGCACTTCCATCGGCAACTCCGGCAGACCTTCATAATTGTGTGATGGGTCCCTGGCAGGATTTATTGCCACCATCAGGAGGAACAATCAAGTATGCAACCGTTGGAACTGCGCCTAACAGAGTATTTGTTGCTGATTACTGCAATGTAGCCATGTTTCAATGTACTTCCCTTACTTATTCAAGCCAGCTTCAACTTAAAGAAAATGGTAATATTGTTGAAACGCATATTTTAAATAAGCCCGTATGCACGACATGGAATGGGGGCTATGCCATTCATGGACTTCAGGATGCGACCGGCACCTTTGCCGATATAGTGCCGGGAAGAAATTATCCGAGTCAATGGACTACTGCAAATGAAGGATACCGTTTTACTCCAAATGGTCCAAATTCTTATACGATTACACCCATCCCTTTCGCTCCTGCCATATTAGCTAATCCGACGGTAACATGGTATGTGAACGGAAGTGTAGTCGGCACGGGACCTACCCTGACTGTAACGCCATTAGTAAATACAAGTTATGTGGCACAGGTTGTATCCGCCTGCGGAAACGTTACTTTCTCGGACACGGCAACAGTAACGGTTAGTCCCCCTCCTTCTTTAATAGTAACCCCTTCCAATCCTATAATTTGCACCGGAGTAAGCGTTAACCTTACTGCAAGCGGAGCGACAACCTATTCATGGGCTCCTCCCACAGGGCTTTCAGCAACTACAGGAGCGACTGTAACAGCAAATCCTGCCGTTACAACAACCTATACCGTGAGCGGCAGCAATGGCGGCGGCTGTACGGTAACAGGTAATGCAACGGTTACGGTTTCTTCCGTAAATGCAGGACTAACGCAGACCAATGTTTTGTGTGCAGGAAGCAGCAACGGCACGGCAACCGCAACACCAACAGGCGGAACAAGTCCTTATATTTATTCCTGGTCGAATGCTCAAACAGGGGCTGTTGCAACAGGGCTTGCAGGAGGAAGTTATTCGGTTACGGTAACTGATTTAAACGGATGCACTGCAACCGGAAGCGTTACCATCACTGTTCCGGTAGCACTGTCCGCTTCCATTACACCGGTAAACAATGTTATGTGTGCAGGCGGAAGTAACGGAAGCGCAACGGCAAGCGGCACAGGCGGAGATACTCCTTATTCATATTCATGGTCGGATGCGGAAACAACCGCTACGGCAACCCATTTGACAGCGGGGAGTTTTACGGTAACCGTAACTGATGTAAACGGCTGTACTGCTACTGCAAACATTGCCATCACTCAACCTGCGCCCATGGCAGTGGTGATTAGCGGAACCGTTAACGGAACATGTAACGGCGGAACCACAGGAAGTGCAACGGCTACGGCTTCAAACGGGACATCACCATTTACCTATTTATGGTCAAACAGTGAAACATTGCAAACAGCAACAGGGTTGGCGGCAGGAACTTATACCGTTACTGCAACCGATGCAAACGGATGCACCATAACAACAACCGCCACTATTAACCAACCGACTCCATTGGTTGTTTCAGTAAATAATACCAATGTATCCTGCAACGGCGGAAATACCGGAACTGCTACCGTAGCCGCTTCGGGAAGCAATCCTCCCTATACATATTTGTGGTCGAATGCACAAACAGGCGCTACGGCAACAGGTCTTGCAGCGGGTACATTCCAGGTTACCGTAACGGATGCCTCAAACTGTACCGCCACAGGTAGTGCAACCGTTACAGAACCACAGCCCATAACTGTAAGCATGAGTGAAACAGATGCTTCCTGCGCAGGACATACTGATGGTTCGGCAACTGCCAATCCTTCAGGCGGAACTCCTGCATACTCTTTTTCGTGGAATACTACACCCGTGCAAAACGGTTTAACGGCGAATAATATTACCATCGGTAATTATTCAGTTACTGTTACTGATGCCAGCAATTGCACTGTTACCGGGAGTATTTCAGTCGGTTCACTCACTGCATTATCTGTTAACATCACTTCAAGCGTTAACGAACTTTGCGCCGGAGGAAACAACGGAAGCGCATCTGCAAACGCAACCGGAGGAAGCGGCACTTTCACTTACGCATGGAGCTCAACACCCGTGCAAACCACTCAAAACGCAACCGGACTGACCGCAGGCACATATACTGTAACAGCCACTGATGCAGGGTGCGTCCGTTCAGGAATTGAATTAGTATCGAACGGAGATTTCAGCGCAGGCAATACCGGCTTTTCATCATCTTATACCTATCAAAATCCCAACAGCGTTGAAGGACAATATTGGGTAGCTCCCGGTTCGCAGGTAAATGGCTGGAACGGGGGAATGAATTCCAACGGCGACCATACCACAGGTTCCGGAAATTTGATGATAGTAAATGGCGCCGGTACGCCTAATTCAAATGTATGGTGTCAGACAATAACCGTACTTCCAAATACTACTTATCTTTTCTCTACATGGGTAAGTTCTTTGAACAATTCAAACCCCGCACTTTTGCAGTTCTCCATCAACGGAGTTAATCTTGGAAGTATTTTTAATGCACCTGCAACCTGGGGAAGCTGGATTCAGTTCTTCACTTCATGGAGTTCCGGCGCAAGCACCTCTGCCAGCATTTGCGTAGTAAATCAAAATACTACCTTGTCAGGAAATGATTTCGGGTTGGATGATATTTCTTTTCAGCAATGTATAGCCGGTTGTTCCGTTACCACCACCACCACTATTACCGAACCTGCTCCCTTAACGCTTCATATTGATACGACTAATGTTTCATGCAACGGCGGCAGTAACGGCACTGCAACAGCTACTGTTACAGGCGGCACCGCTCCATATTCTTATCAATGGTCGAACGGGCAAACATCTGCTGTGGCTACCAATTTAGCTTCAGGAGCATACTCGGTAGCGGTTACTGATTTCAACAATTGCACCATCACTTTACCCTGCACCATCAATCAACCCACGCCTTTGACGGCTTCCGATACCAATACTCCCGTTTCATGCAACGGGGGAAATAATGGTACTGCTACGGTTACCCCATCGGGCGGGACTACTCCTTATACTTACTCATGGACAAACGGTGAAACAGTCCCGACAGACACTAATCTTATTGCAGGAAGTTATACGGTTACAGTTACGGATTTTAACACCTGTACTATTACCGCTTCAACAACCGTTACTGAACCCACTGCTTTAAGCGTTTCAACTACATTTACCAATGCAGTTTGCTTCGGTTCAAGTGATGGAACAGCTTCAGCCACTGCTACAGGAGGCGTACCCGGCTATACTTTTCTTTGGTCGGATGGTCAAACCGTAAGCAATGCAACAGGTCTTGCAGCCGGGAATTACATAGTTACCGTTACTGATATGAATTCCTGCACGGCTACGACTCCGACAGTTATCAGCCAGCCGCCGGGTTTAGTTCCAAGCGTTACGTCAACGGACGCTTTATGCTTTCAAAGTTGTAACGGTCAGGCGGTTGTAACTTCGACAGGAGGCACGGGTCAACCCATCTATCAATGGAATGACCCTGCAATGCAAACAACTGATACTGCATTTACGCTTTGTGCAGGAAGCTATTTTGTTACCCTGACTGATGCAAGCGGATGCACTGCCATTGATTCCGTAACCATCGGGCAGCCAACCGTGCTTACGGCTTCAATCGCTGCAACTGATACCATTTGTATAGGACAAAGCGATATTTTAAACGTAACTGCAATTGGTTCCGTTCCGCCTTACAGCTATTTATGGACATCCGTTCCTGTTGATGCAACACTTACATCAACAACATCTCAAAATCCGACGGTTTCTCCAACAATTACCACAATATATTCTGTAGGAGTAACTGATGCAAATGGGTGTACAGTAACCTCCTCTTTTACGTTAAATGTTCGCGATTCATTACATATTACGGTTTCGGCGATTGGTCCGGTTTCGATTTGCCCTGGCGACAGCACTTCCATTTCCTTTTTAGCAACAGGCGGCGACAATATTTATCATTATACCTATTCAGGAGGGGCAGGTACAATTACCTCTCCTTTTACTGTTACGCCTCCAGCCACGATGCTTTATACTTTTATGGTTAATGACGCTTGCGGCACTCCTGCTGACAGCGATACGGTGCGGGTAACTGTTAATCCATTGCCGGTTGTTGATTTCTCCGGTGTGCCTGTTGAGGGATGCGTTCCTTTACAGGTGGCTTTTAACTACAATCTCCCTGCTGCCGGTAATACTTTTCTTTGGAATTTTGGCGATACTGCCTCCGCCGGGAATAATACCGCTTCCGACTCTTCCTCCATCCATAATTTCTTTAACCCCGGATTATACGGTATTGAATTAACCGTTACCAACAGTTTCGGCTGCATAGATTCGCTTAAAAAACCCGATTATATTACCGTTCATTCGTTGCCGGTAGCAGGGTTTACTTTTGATCCTGCTTATCCGGGATTGCTTTCCTCCGAAATTAATTTCAGCGATATGTCCACCGGGGCGAATGCGTGGGCATGGAATTTTGGCGACGGTTTCAATTCAACACATCAAAACCCCATACACGTCTATACGGATACAGGAAGCTACTTTATTCTTTTAACGGTGGAAAATCAATATAGCTGCATAGATACTATCAGCCATTCCATTTATGTTCACCCGGAGTTCACTTTATATGTGCCTACCGGTTTCACTCCCGGCAATAAAGATGGCATTAATGATGTGTTTAAATCAAAAGGAGGCGCTTTTCTGCCTGATAATTTTTCCATGACAATTTTTAACCGATGGGGTGAACAGCTTTTCTTCACCGGCGACTCCAACGAAGGATGGGATGGAACATATAAAGGCGCTCTTTTAGAACAGGGTGTTTATTTATGGGTGATTGTTGTTACCGATAATCTTTTGCGAGACAGGAAGTTTACAGGGCATGTAACGCTTGTGCGGTAATAGGGGGAATAGGGAAATAAGGAAATAGGGGCAATAATATACATACTCATAAAATTATGACATTCACCAAAATCTTATTACTTTTTTCAATTATTTCAATCTGTTCCTGCAATAACCGGCAGGCAACTCAACAGGAATCATCTTCCACCCCTTCAAAAGACCAAAAAGCGGAAACACCCGTCGCTCAAAAAGACACTTCCACTGCTTCTCATGCGGAGGTAAAAGTATTCAGCAATGACACAGTTAAAAACTCCGGTTTATCGGGTTTCGGATACGATATTTATGTGAATAACCGGCTTGCCATCCATCAGCCGAATATCCCGGCAGTGAACGGAAACATGGGGTTCAAAACAAAGGAAGATGCCCAAAAAGCCGGGGAACTTGCTGCATATAAAATCAGCAACAACATTATGCCGCCTGCCGTTTCTGTGCAGGAATTGGATAGCTTGGGAATAAGGCATTGACTATTGACTATTGACTATTGATTAAGGGGACTCTTCAATAGTCAATAGTCAATAGTCAATAGTCAATAGTCAATAGTCAATAGTCAATAGTCAATCACAACACCCCCTTTGTCGTTGGCAATGCCATATTATCAGGGTTCCTGCGAACAGCCGGTTTAATCGCTTTCGCAAATGCCTTGAAAATAGCTTCAATCTTATGATGCTCGTTCTGTCCTTCGGCTTTGATGTTGATATTGCAACGGGCGGCATCGGAAAATGATTTGAAGAAATGAAAAAACATTTCCACAGGCATCTCTCCAATCTTTTCTCTTTTGAAATCCGCTTCCCAAACCAACCAGCTTCTTCCGCCAAAATCAAGCGCAACCTGCGCCAAGCAATCATCCATCGGTAGCATAAAACCGTATCGTTCAATTCCGCGTTTGTCGCCCAGCGCGATTGAAAACGCTTCGCCTAATGCAATGGCGGTGTCTTCAATGGTATGATGTTCGTCAATATGCAGGTCGCCTTTCGCTTTTATGGTAATATCGGCTCCCGAATGTCGCGCAACCTGGTCAAGCATGTGGTCGAAAAAATGAATGCCGGTTGAAATATCAGCTTTGCCAGAGCCGTCTAAATTGAGCGTTATTTCTATATCCGTTTCTTTCGTTTTCCTGTGCACTTTGCCGATTCTTTGCGGAAGTTTCAGGAAAAGGTAAATGGCATCCCAATCGGTGGTAATGAGCGGGCATACTTCGTTCAAATCTTTACCGAACCCCTGCGCTTTTTCGGTTGTTCCGAAAAAAATCGCTTTTGCATTCAGGTTTGCCGCCAATTGAATATCTGTAACCCTGTCGCCAATTACATAACTATTCGCCAGGTCATAATCTCCGTTGAGGTATTTGCCCAACATTCCTGTTCCGAGTTTGCGGGTGTGAAGATTTTGATGAGCATGAGAGCGGTCAATCAGTATTTCATCAAAAACAATCCCTTCACACGCCAATGTTTTGAGGAACTTTTCCTGCACTTTATTGAAATGTTCTACCGGATAGGAAGCCGTTCCCAAACCATCCTGGTTGGAAACCATTACTAATTCGTAATCCGTTTCCGTTACAATCTTATAAAGGTTACGAAGGACTTTAGGGATAAATTCCAGCTTTTCGAGCGTATCAATCTGCTCATCCGGTGGCTCAACGATGATGGTTCCGTCGCGGTCTATGAATAGGGCTTTTTTCATGTTTTATTTAGCATGGGAAAATTATTCCCCACATCTTTTTAATGCAAATTCAATAATTTCTTTTGAGAGAATCAAACAACTGGTATCAGACACAATAACCTTTTGCATTTTCAATGTCTCTTTCTATGTCTGATGCAGGATAATTAAAAATGGAAACGTCGTAATCGGAGAGTATTTCCATAAAAGCCCGTTTTGACAAACCAACCATTTCGGCTGCCTGCCCCAACGATAACTTTCCCTTTTCATATAACCTCGAAGCAAGCAGCATTTTGGCTTCCCTGTCATTCATATCAAGCGTGTCAGGAATATTTATAGTTAATGTTTTCATATTGCAAAGGTAGGGTTTTTTGTTATACCTGAACTCCACAGATTCCGTCGCGGTCTATGAATAGGGCTTTTTTCATTTGTGTTTATTTAACAATAAATTTCTGTGTAAACATATCTTTTGCTTTATCAGCCGATATTTTAATAAAATACATTCCGGGAGCAAAATCGGAAATGAATATCTTAACAGGAGTTTTACCATCCTTCAAGATTAACTTTTGTTCTCCTAATATATTTATAATTTCAATATAGTTTACATCGGGAAGATGATATTTGATTTCTAAGTAATTATTATTTTGAATTGGATTTGGGAATACTTCCATCTTATAGTTTGTATAATTGTATCGGTTGATATTTGTTAGGAGAGAATCTCCGCAAAAATGACAAGCATAATAACTGTTTGGACCCCAACTTGGGTTATGCAATTCACAATAATTATTATTTCGAAAACATAAAAGTTCGCGACCATACTCAAAAAAAACGCTCATTTGATTAAAAAAACCAGTCGTCATACCGATACCTTCAATCCATGAGCCGGTATTACCACCGTGAAGATTAGTGCTTATTCCTTTTCTATATGTATTATCAGCCAACAATCCTGAATCAATAGAGGATACAATAATAGTATCACCATGTGGATTGTTTAAATATGTATTGTTAATAGTATCTCCAATTTGTAAAGTACCATTATAAGCAATATATTCAGTGCTATCATTTAATCCCATTCCATTATTAAAAGCAGGGATGACATACACTTTTTTAAGCAATGAATCTTGCCTCATATACCCAAGATGACCTGTTGAATCATACAATATTTTGTAATGATAACTATTGATTATTGTATCATATCCTACATAAAAAGGAGGGTCAGCCCAACAAAATAGTTGACTATCACCACATCCTCCATATTCAATTGGCACCCCAAAAAATCCATAACACCATGTTGCGTTACTATCCGGGAAAGGATGATATACATTTGTTTGAGCATTTCCAAAAGAACAAAAGAACAACAAAACACTTAACATCACCAATTCTTTAAACCCCAATATATCAAAGAAAGCCACGAATCTGTTGGTTGTTTTCTTCCATTCTGTAGTTTCGGTTGTCATAGATTGGTGTTGTTTTATTTTACTTTTAATACCTTTTATCATCATTTCCGGGACGTCCTTCAATCATTCCGGGACGTCCTCAAATCATTCGGGGACGTCCTCAAATCATTCCGGGACGTCCTTCAATCATTCCGGGACGTCCTCAAATCATTCCGGGACGTCCTTCAATCATTCCGGGACGTCCTCAAATCATTCCGGGACGTCCTCAAATTATTCGGGGACGTCCTCAAATCATTCGGGGACGTCCCTAAATTGTCTTTATTACTCATAACTCCCCAACGCCTGTTCCAAATCCTCAATCAACAATTCCGGTTCTTCCAAACCCAAAACCACAACTTCAACTATTTATCACTTTTCCCCTTACCTCCCCAAAACCAACCCGTACCCCATCCTTTTCTGCATAACCTTTCATAATAACCGTATCTTCGTCGTTGAGGAATTTACATTCGGTTCTGTCAGCCAAATTAGTACAAGTTTAATTAATTTGCGAAGAAAGCAAATAATGACAATAAATTTGACAGGTTGTTTTTGCTTAATTCTGCTGACATAAAACACTTTGGACTAAATCAAAGTGAATTTCGGTGCTAAATTAATACTTTTTCCATGACAAGGCAATTCTAAAATGGATACAATTAGAATCATTACGACTCTAATTATACCTTACACGCTCCTCAATCCCCGAACAAATAATGCACCCCTGCCTTGCCTCCGAAAATCATGTTGCGGGAAGCCCCGAAACCGTTCTGCAATCGGTAGTTTTCAATTTTGTAATTCTTTAAACATTATTTTCTATTTTTGCATCAATATAAAATTCCATGCAAAGACGTTCATTTATCAGGAAAGCTGGATTAGCCACAGCAGGAGCTATTACGCTTCCTTACATACTTCCGGCGGGAAGATTGTTTGCTGCAACCGGCAGCCGGATAGTGAACCATGTTGTTTTTTGCCTTTTTGCAGGAGGGGTCAGGAATACGGAATCAGTGCATAAGGCGGATGGAAACCTGATGCCTTATACCTTAACGGGAAGCGAATCCATTTCTCCCGATATTTTACCCGGCATTCAGCAATTGCCCGCTCCTTCGGGTCCGTCCTTGCAGTCATTGGGCACTTTGTACCAGGAATTTCGCTATGCACAGGGTCCAACGGGTCATTTCAGCGGACATTCCACAGCCATTACAGGGCAGTATAACCTTGCAGACATCAACATCAGGCAGCGTCCGCAAACTCCTACCATTTTCGAGTTCTACAGGAAACATAATTCGCCTTCCATGTCGGCGCTTAATGCCTGGTGGGTTTCTAACATGCTGGGACCTTATCCTGCGCTTAATTTCAGCAATTATCCCGGTTACGGCGCTGCTTACGGCGCAAATTTTATGCAACCGCTTTCGTTGCTCTTACAGACGGATAATCATGGAAACCCGGTTGTGAATCCGCTTGCAAATCCGAAAATATTCAGCAGCGCCGATATT
>Ga0207111_10060_pt1 | contig 31186 bp, 23 predicted proteins | sample Alteio_BWMinHeat_71_FD_153577 | JGI IMG/M metagenome (GOLD analysis project Ga0207111, IMG submission 153577) | Enriched cells from forest soil in Barre Woods Harvard Forest LTER site, Petersham, Massachusetts, United States -... | ecosystem: Environmental > Terrestrial > Soil > Temperate forest >... | reverse complement strand
CGAAAATAACCATCTTCAATGTGCAAACGCTCAGCGAATACCTGGAACGCAGCCGGTACTTGATGTGGTCCGCGCTGCGCACCTACGGTGGAATCGGCGTCTTCGGCCTGATCCTCTCGGCAATCGGACTCGCCGGAATCACGGCCTATGCGGTTGCGCAACGACGCAGAGAGATCGGAATTCGCATGGCGCTGGGTGCACGCAAGACACAGGTGCTGAGGCTGGTACTGTGCGAGAGCACGACTCTGATTGCTTTTGGAATAGTTCTTGGATTTGTAGGCGCGTTCGCTATGGCGAAGATTCTATCGGCCGTAACCAGCTTTTTTGCCGACGCGTACAAGGTCAGCACCAACGATCCGCGCCTGCTCGTCGGTGCGCCATTCCTGCTGGCGGTGGTGGCCCTCCTTGCCTGTTACGTACCGGCGCGCAAGGCGGCTAAAGTCGATCCGCTGAAGGCGCTGCGACAGGAGTAGAGCAAAGCGCAGGCTGGAGTATGGAAGAATTCGTCGAACATCTCCGCTGTTGATTCAAGCGGCATTGACTTAACGCCTTTCGTTGACCCGCTGCCCATTCCTCCCCCAGTCCATCGCTCCTGATCTGCAATGAATCCGCCATGCAAAGTGGGCCGCGGCGGACGAGATGGCGTCGGCTCTAGCTCTGAAAGATTACTACGAAAATGAAAATGCAAGCTCACCAGAAGCGCAAGTCCACAAGTCGCAGCTTTTTACGGAGGCAGGTGAATGTTCTCGACGGGATTTTGCGCTGCCTGCATCGGATGCCAGGCGGCTGCGCGAGAGGTTCAATCAGATTTTAATATATTTCGCCCTTCTCTAAGTGGCGGCCAGATAGTGATTAACTTATCGGAACGATAACTAATATCATCTAAGCGTAAATACTGCAGTAACAGAGAAGAATTCCACCATCTCGGTCGTAATGTTACTAACGCCGTATGTCCTTTGGTGCAGATGCATTCGACGCAAAAACACAAAACATTAGGGCGAATGGATTAATATTTCCGCTGTGGTCGGGCGATCGCGGGAATAACTTCCGTTCCGTTTTGTCATATATGTTACAGACACTTACGTAGATCGTTCCTATTCCATGAATTAAGTCGCGTTGTGAAATGCTGCCGGAAACAAGAATGGACTGGCTGATTCCAATCCCGTCCTTCAAATCGCCAACCACGCCGACGACTTCATAAGACTGCTTGTCATCCCGTAGCCGTTTCCCGATCGCGTTGCCGCTTCCGAAGAATCCGCGCGCGGCGCTCTCATTCAGAACTACGGGTAAAACCACACCTGCCTTCGCTCCGTCGGCTTCGCTTCGTTGATCCTGGCTTCGCTGATTCTGGCTTCGCTGATTCTGGCTTCGTTGATCGGTCTCCTCAAATTCCCGTCCTGCCAGCATCGATTCGTTCAGCGCGGCAAAATAGCCCGCTCCTACCGTTTCCGTGACCATCGACTTCTGTATCCGCGAGTCCTGTGCGGTCAGTTGGATGCTTCCATCGTCAGCATCCTTGATCGAAAACGGAGGTTGCGCCGCCAGGGCAAAGCTGCGCACTATGGCGGAAGCCTTAAGACGTTCGCGGAGTTTCTCAAACAGGGCCTGCGCTTTTTCGGGTGTGTAGCCATCACGCACCGGATCGATCGAGAGCAAAACCATCGCCTTGCGATTGAGTTTGGTTTCAACGCTGTTTGCTCTGCTAAATCCAAGCACCAGGAAACCTGTAATCAGCAGTAGCATTAGCGATCCTGTGAGCTGGGCAACCATGGCCAGGTTGCGCAGGCCAAAACGCCGGTAGCCGGACAAGCCGAGCACCGAGCCTTCTTTAAGCGCCGGAGCCACATCGGCATTGGTTGCCTGTAGGGCAGGCGCCAGACTGAATCCGATCCCGCACAGCACCGCGATGGCGAACGTAAAGATGGCTGCATGCCAATCCAGGGCGATGTCGGGCGCGGCTGGCGCTCCCGCTGGCGGACGTAATTGCGAGTTCAATACCGAGAGCCCGTACGCGAGCGCGAATCCGGCTATTCCGCCTAGCAGCGAAAGCAAAATGCCTTCGCTCACCATCTGCCGAACCAGACGAAACCTGCTGGCCCCAACCGAGAGACGAATCGCGAACTCTTTGCGGCGATTGGCACCGCGTGCGAGCAGCATGGTTGCCAGGTTCATGCAGGCAATCGTCATCACAATCCCCATTAGCGCTACAAAGAATCCGCCCACCACCGGCCTCAAATTGCGGGGAATCGGCGCCCGGGTGCCAGCTGGAAGTAAGATCACCCGTTTAGCTTTGTCAGTGCGCGCCGGAGCCGAAGGATCCTCTTCGTCCAGACGGCGCGTAATCCCATCGAGAGCGGCCTCCGCAGCATCGATCGTGACCCCGGGCGCCAGGCACATCATCGCCAGGAACTCTTTCGCGCTGCGTTGATGCAGCACATCGTTCCCGAGCTCCGGAGCGAGCGCCGCCGGCGCCGTGGTGGGTACAAACAGCTCTGCCGGATTCATGGCAAGAGCGCCCGCAAAATTCCTCGGCGTAATTCCCACGATGGTCGCATTCTGCCCATTCAGGCGAAGCGTTTGCCCAACCGCATCAGGAGAGGCGTTGAGATTGTTGTGCCAGAATCGGTCGCTGATCACCACCACTGGCGCATCGCCGGGCTTGTCGAGCTCCGCGCTCAACAGGCGTCCACGCTGGGGTTCAACGCCGAGCACAGAAAAATAATCCGGTGACACAAGTTGTCCGAGAACGCGCTCCGGTTTCGCGTCAACCTGGCCTTCTACGCCCACGTTGAACGGGACGCCATTCTGCAGCGCGGCCACTCCGGCAAACAGCTTCGTTTGCCCCCGATACTGCTCAATGTAGTAATACGACACCGGCTTCTCGGGCATAACCAGCCGGTTGGCGTTCGCTGCCGCCGGCGTCTCCCGGGTCAGCAGCGCCCATCCCGATCCATACACGTTGGTCGTGAGACCAATTCCCAGTCCCATCGAGATGATGCCGACCAGCGCAAATCCCGGCGACTTGATCAGCGCCCGCGCCGCATACCGCATATCCTGGCGCATCTCGCTCAGGTATTCGATCGGCAGGCGAACCGCAATGTCCGCGATGAGCCGGATCAACCCGCCGGCTCCATGCCTTTTCGCAATCTCTCCCATGGCATCTTCGCCGAGCTGCATCATCTCTTCGCCAAACGCCAACTTGAATTCGTGGGGAAAAGCTTCTGCAAGCCGCCGGTAGATCTGCCATGCGAAGTTCATTCTGTCACCAGTGCTCGCTTCGCCTGGATTGCGCGAACCAGTTCCTGCAGGCGCTCACACTCCGCGTCCAGCACCTGCCTGCCGAGCGCCGTCAGCCGGTAATAGCGCCGGCGCGCGTCGTCCACCTCTGGAGCAGGCCGTTCATCCGACTCCTCGATCAGCTCCGCCTCGATCAGCCGCTTGATCGATCCATACAGCGTTGCCGGCCACAGCCGCACTTTTCCGGTAGTGCGCCGCTGGACTTCCTGCATAATCCCGTAGCCATGCTGTTCTTCACCCGCAAGCGAGAGCATGATGTGAAACCACTGCGGCTTGAGTGGAAGAAATGCTTGAACACTCGGCTTGGTCATTGTCAGTATATATATCACTCAATATATATACTGACCAGTAGAAAATTTGCTCACTCCTCCTTTATTTCGGGCATGTCAGGAAAGCAGTTCTTCCTCACCCATTTCCACAATATCGGTGCGAGAAATACGGCGAAGACCGAACTGACGACGAGATTCTTCTGCATCGTGTCGATCAGGTCATAGTTGTATGGAGAAACGCCGTCCGCGAAAACCGTGGCCTTTTCCGAGTCGCGTCCTATGTCCAGCCGCAATTTCTCTGAGCCTAGCTTCAGGCGGCTGAAGGAAATCTCGTTCCCGTCAGCGCGCACATCGAGTGGCGCATCCTTGGCGGGTTGAATAGTTGTGATTTGGAGACCGTTTCCGCGCAGCGTTCCATCTCCCAGAGAAACCGCCTCAAAGGTTTGCTCCCTTCCGGTCCAGATGGGCAGGGCAGGGTTGGCGGGGGAGAAGTGCAGGTCGATTTTTCCGCTGGAGACAAGCAGGCGGATGGGAAGCTGCGGCAAATCGACGGGCTTACTACCGCTCACTCCCAGAATCTTGTGGCAGCCGGGCAGGTTGCTCACACCCAGCTCTCCAGGGATCGGGGAATCCGTGTGAACTTCAATCTCCATCGGAGTTTTGCCGGCGTCAAGAACAACCTGACGGTAACGCTGTGCGCCCGCTGTCGTATCGGTCTGATAGAGCTTCAGCCGATCGATCGGAGGAGATCCCTGTGCACGGCGAATTGCAATCGTGGTGTGGCAGGTATCATCCGACTGTGGCTTGCCGTGGACGGGGACCGGTCCGGTTGTGTAGCTGATTGCCGAAGGCCCGGCGAGGACAGTTCCGGGAAACAAAAGCTGACGCGAGTTGTCGTCGAGCGTCGCGTTGTCCACCCAGATATCCGCAATTTCGTTCTTGTTACCCACATACGAGAGCGCCAGATCGCCCTCGCCGATGTCGGGTTTTTCCAGGATGATCTGCTCCTCGTTGACTCGCGCCACGCTTTTGGCATTGAGATCATCTGCCGGCAGTGAGAGCGGTCGAGGGATGTGCGAGCCGAGGTAGACCAGCAAAGCGGCGAGAGCAAAGGCAGACGCTGTGATGATCCTGCGGAAGTGAAGCGAATTTCGCCAATGCTCTTTCAGGTTGGCCACGTTGCCTCCTGCTGCGGATTCACTTCACCACATCGACAATGTCCGGCGACCACGCCACGACCCAGTCCCCGCCATTCTCCAGCCCCCTCCACGCTCTTATCTGCAGCATGTGCTCTCCGGCTTTGCCTTTTCCTTCCCACGTCCCTCTTGCCCGCTCCCCTTCAGGAATGGCAGAGAGCGTCTTCTCTCCCTGATCCTGCTGGACGAGAATGTCGCCGTTTTTGCTGAGCGTCGTAAAGACGAACTCCGCGCGTACGCCATCGAACGCCGAGTGCGCGTGGAAACCATAGGTCGCAACCTCTTTCGCTTTGGGATGGATGGATGGCGGTTGGAAGGTGAGCTGATCGATGGCCACCGAGCCTACCGCTTTTTCTCCCGCGCCGATGCCGTAAGTGCGCAATGCCGGTGCGGTCGTGCTTGTTCCCGCGGTGCCGGCCTGGACGGGTGCCGTAGCCTGTACCTGAAAGACGGCGGCCTGCGTTGTCGAGCCGAAGTTCGGCGGCAGGCGGAAGATGGCGTAAGCTCGATAGTTTGGCGCGTTCTTTATATTGACGTGATAGTGACGCTTATCCGCAGCGGTGATGTCGATCTGTACCACGCCGGGTGAGTCAATGAGGAAGTCGAGCACCACCGGCCAGTTCGGGCCAACCAGGCCTTTGATCGCGAAGCTGCCCATGTCGAGCTGTTTAGGAACCTCTGGACCGTTGTGCCCTAGGTGTTCGGGCGAACCGTTGTCCTTGTTATGTTCGTAGAGTTCGTGAATGAATACTCCGGCTGCGACTGCTCCCAGCGCGCCTGCAGCAATCGCGCCGGCATCACTCGAGCCGTGAGGAGTGCGGCCCGGATTGGTTTCGGCGTCATGGCCTCCCTTGAGCGATGGTTGCCGCGAGGCGGTGATGACAGATGAGTTCGGCGAGCCAGTCCTCGGTGGCAAGCTAGTCCTGGGAGGCGAGCCAGTTTTCGGCGGCCCTCCCTTCGGGCCCGTTTGCCGGGGATTGTCTTTGGATGAATCGCTGGGCGGCGGGGGAGTGGTTTGATTCGGAGGCGTTTCGCTTTGCGATGGTGGAGAAGTGCTCTGCGCGGAGGCCATCGTCAGCAGCAAGCTAGCCAGAGCCACAGTCAGAAGCAGATAGCGGACAAAGGTTTGAGCTGAGCGATGAAACATTGCGCCCTCGCAACAATCAGGAGATTGGGGGATGGCCGGGCCTTATCAGAGGTGGAATTCTAGCACTAGGTGATAGTGAGAGGAACTGCGTTTACGTTTCGCAGGAAAGGCGCGGCAAGACATAGATCTCCGAATACTTCCCGGAAATCGCGCCTATCCAATCTCAATTTTTTTGTGATGATGACAGATCGCGAATACCTTACGCTGATGGAAGGAATTGCGCGGCGCGAAGATCGCTCTCCGTGCAATGCAAAGTCACACTGGCGCGCCCTTGAGCGGCCAGCTGAATGCCCAGATCGCAGAGGCTTTCACCGTCGAGCCCGAATTTATCTTCAAGAATTCGCGTCAGCGCCTCTCCATGAAATGTGCTGGCGTGGGAGTTCATTTCTTCGACATCGAGCGCGTTGACCGTCACGCTTAGTTCATCGTGCAGGAGTTTGAAGATGTCCATCCGGAATTTTTGTTTGGCGTCTTCCTTCATCGTTTGCTCCTGACCCGCCATGCTAGCAGCGGCCCCGCGGCCCGGCAATCGTCCGCATTTTATAGAGTCGCAGTAACCGCGGTTGCTCGGCCCGGATAAGTCTCCAAAACGCAAAACGCCAGTGAACAATCAAGTCCACTGGCGCCCCGATTGAGCAGCCCTCCCCCAAGTGCTACTCAATGATTGAACTTTATCCGCGAACCTACGGCTTGCCTATTCCGCTTTAGTTTCTCCAGGTTGCATTGTTGTAATCAGCAAACTGGTTACCTGATTCCGAAAACGAGAGACCTGAATCGAACCTGCTGGTCAAAAGGGCCGCGCGCGCTCCGCCTTGACAGCCTGAATGCAGATTCGTCCTTCATCACTCCGGATCCGCCGGGGGCGGAGTTGTCGGCACGGTTTGCACCCCTGCTGTCGCAACGTACCGTACAAAATCTTCTTCAAGAATGCAGCGGTATCTGGTATAGCTGGCAATGCTATGCGCTCTTTTGCGGTTCTTTTTGCTTTTCTTTCTGCCGGGTTTCCTCTTTCGTGTTTCGCTCAGACTGTCCCCGCCACCAGACTGGATCAGTACCGGAACGAGGCGCTCATATGGGAGCACTTCGACACGACAATCCACATGCACGCCGATGGAACCGGCGACCGCACCGTGCATATAGTTGCTCGTTTGCAGTCTGAGGGCGCTGCTCGACAGTTCAGTGTGCTTGCAGTCGCATTTGCCTCAGCCTATGAAACTGGAAGCATCGATTACGTCCGCGTCCGCAAACCTGACGGAAGTACGATCGAGACACCGACAGCGGACGCGATCGAGATGCCGGCGCCAGTTACAAGCGAGGCTCCGCTCTACAGCGATTTGAAACAGAAGCAGCTTCCGGTTCGCTCGCTCGCCGCGGGAGACGTGATTGAGTATCAACTCCGGACTGTCCGCAACAAGGCCGAAGCCCCGGGTCAGTTCTGGGGTTCAGAGCATTTTCTGGCGGATGCGGGAGTCGTGCTTTCGCAGACGCTCACGCTGGAAGTCCCGGACAATATCTACCTGCAGGTCTGGAACCCTAACCACCCCACAACACCGACGCAGCACGATGGTCTACGCACCTATATTTGGAACACCTCACAACTCAAGTCCACTGGCAAGGGCAACGGCGGTGCTTCTCAGCAGAACGCCTCCACAACAGAAAAGATCCACGATCCTGACGAAGATGCAGAAGGCCGCAAGCTGCCGTCTGTTGCATGGACGACCTTTCATAGTTGGGCTGAGCTGGGCAATTGGTATCGCAGCCTCGCGCTTTCACGTTCCGACCCGACACCCGCCATTATCAGCCGCGCAAACGATCTGACCAGGGATGCGAAAACGCCCGAGGAGCAGGTTCGCGCACTCTATGACTTTGTTTCCACGAGCATCCGTTACGTCGGAATTGATTTCGGTGTTGGCCGCTACCAGCCCCATATGGCGGAAGAGGTGCTGGCTTACCAGTACGGCGATTGCAAGGATAAGGACACTCTGCTCGAAGCGCTCCTGCGCGCCAAAGGTCTCACAACAGCTCCGGCGTTGATCGGCTTGAACATTATGCCCGTGCCGGATGTGCCTTCACCCGCTCTGTTCAATCACGTCATCACCACTGTCGATCTGCCGGGCGGACGCATCTGGCTGGATACCACTCCCGAAGTGGCGCCTTATCGTGTGCTCGTTCCCCTGATCCGCGACGAACAGGCGCTGGTTGTTCCTGCCCAGGGTGTCGCCAGTCTGCAGCGCACTCCGGCGGATCCTCCCTTTGCATACTTCGAACGCTTCGAAGCGGTTGGCACCCTGGACAGGGATGGACTGCTGAAGAGCCATATGGATATGACGATGCGCTCCGACAACGAGCTCGGCTTCCGCATTCTGTTACAACGGGCTGCTCCCTCGCAATGGGATGAAGCCATGCAATCCGTCTCTCGCTCAATGGGTTTCACTGGAACCGTGAGCAATACGGATCTGAAGCAGAAGGATCAGGCGGCACCGGTACATCTGAGCTACGATTACACTCGTCCATCGTTTGCAGACTGGGAGCACCAACGAATCCTGCCGCTATTCCCGGTGCTTGAGATCACGTATATCGACAGGGAGACAGCGCCGGAGCACGATATCGATCAGGGTACCCCGCGCAAGCTCGAGGCGCTAACGCGCATCAAGCTCCCGGCAGGATACACGGCGGACTTGCCCGATGCCATCCACGTCAAGCGCGACTATGCGAGCTTTGACCAGACATACAAGGTAGAGAAGGACGAGCTCATCATTGAACGAACCGTCGTTATTTTGAAACAAAAGGTGGCTGAGGCCAACTGGAAGGATTACTACGCTTACACGAAAGTGATCGGCGCGGAGAGCGGCGAGAACTATATCTCGCTGACGGCACCCCCAATATCGCTGCCCGAGATTGCGTCGCCGAATCCTTCCGCTCTGAACGCGAAAAATGTCGAGCCTAAACCCGCCGAGGCTTCGAGTTCTCCGGTAGGGCAGGGTGCAGCGCCGTCCGGAACGGCCGCCGCAAATGCGGAGAGCTCTGCACAGGCAATGGCCGAGTTCATGGCGCAGCAGGCTATGCTGGGGGCAATGATGAAAGCGGCGCGTGACCTGGAGCTCGACGGAAAGTGGGACGCAGCTCACGCCATGCTCAATGAAGTGAAATCGAAAGACCCCGATTACCCGTACGTCATGAGCATGTTGGGCTTCATCGCGAGACACGACAAAAAGCAGGACGAGGCAATTCGGGATTACGAGACGGAGGTCAACAGACATCGAGAGGTGTCGAGCAGCATTGTCACGGAGCTTGCATCGCTGTACGTATCGCAGAGACGATATGGTGACGCGGAGGCTTTGCTTCGCAAATATCTGGAGCGCAACGATTCCATTCTTTTCACCGAGTTGGCCTATGCCCAGACGCGCTCCGGGGACGATGCTTCAGCGTTGGCTACCTTGCGTGGCGCATTGGCGGCGCATCCCAACGATGTCTCTATCGAAGCGCCGTTGGCAGCCGCGCTCTATCGAACGCATCGCGATAAAGAAGCCGCGGCGACAGCGAAGATGGTACTGTTGCAATCCACGGATCAAAACCTGTTGAACAATGAGGCGTATCTGCTCTCTGAAATGAAACTGGAGCTACCGCTTGCGGAAGCGAGCAGCCGTCGCACGATCAAAATGCTGGAGACTGCTTCTACACAGGTGACTCTTCAGGACGCGAAAGAGAAGGCCTTTTCCCAGACAAATCTGCTTGCTGCGGCGTGGGACACGCTGGGCTGGATACTCTTCAGGGAAGGAAGGCCCGCGGAGGCAGAGCCGTACATCCGTGCTGCCTGGTTTAACCACGCCGATGTCGTAGTTGGCGATCATCTTGCTCAGGTATTGGAGGCACTTCATAAGCCATCAGAGGCTCTGACCATCAACGAGCAGGCCTTGGGGAGCGATGGTGTCGATAGTCATCCAGAAGAGAACGCAGAAGTGCGCCGCAATATTGAACGGCTGCGCCAGGCCGCAACGAACGCCTCGGCGGAAGAGGCAAAGAAGACTCTTCAAGACATGCGTACCTTCCGCATCGCGAAGCCGGCCGACGTAACGGGTTCGGGTATTTTCCGGGTTGCAATTGCGGACAAAGGGGTTGAGGAAAATAATCTGGTGAACGGACCATCCGAGATGCGCACCCTGGGCACGGAACTCAACAAATTGAGAATGCCGGGTGCATTACCGCCCGGCTCGCAGGCACGCCTCTTTCACGACGGCACCTTGACTTGTTCCTTGGGGAATAGCACGTGCGAGTTTCAGCTTCTGTCGCACTCGGGTCTCGCTGCCGAAGGTGTCAGGTAGCAGCGCGACCGGCTCTTATTTTTCCGACATTCCTTTCGAGGAGAGCAGACGCACTCATTTTCCTCTCGCAAAACGCCCGACGCGGCTCCTCCAGATGGAAGGAGCCACTCCGGACGTAACAAACTCCACGCCTACTTGCCGCTCGAAATAGCAACCGGTGTGATGCCCCACTGGGCCGACTGCCCCGCGCTGGCCTGCGCCTGCTGCACCGCGTGACCTCGATCGTCCAGGCTCAAAACCATCCCGGTTTGCTGGTTCACGAGGTAGAAGTAACCGCCGCCTGCGGTTTGCACATCCCAGCTCTGCGCAGGAGAACTATTGGCCGCCGCCTCGGTAACAGCCGTGGTGCTCGACGCATCCAGCACCACAGGTCCGCCATTTCCCGAAGCGTGCAAATTAGCGATGGTGAAGGCGCCGTTGTTGTCGCTCGCGATTGTCCACTGCAGCCGCGTGTCTACGATGCCATTGATCCCCGTTAGCAGAGACAGGACTCCCGCACTCACCGCATTGCCCTCACCTCCCAGCAGCAGTGACACCCCACGGTTTGTCAGCTTGTAGTGAAGCGCCGAGTCCAGCTTGCCGCCCACCGCGTCCATTCCCGGGAGTACGGTCGAGTAGTTCGGCGCTGCCGGGTTTGTCAGGAAGTTCGGGTCGGCGCTGTCGAAGAGCGCCAGTCCCTCCCACTCAAACAACGCATTGGGTGACGTGAAGTCCTCCTGGAACCTGCTGAATGGACCACCGCCATCAGGCATTTCAACATCATTCGGTGCCCAGTACTCAATGCCCATGGCAAGATTGCCCGGTAGCGACTGAACGACGCTCTCCAGATCGAGAAGGAACTGCCTTTGCGCCGCGCGCGTGGGCGCATACCAGGGATCGAGCGAATCGAAGCCTTCCTCATAATGCTCACCGGTTTCGATGATATAGATCGGTTTGCCCAATGTTTGCGCGGCCTGCAGCAGCATGTCCGCTTCCACCGGCTGGTGGTTGGGATTGGTCTGTGCCGCCTGCGCCTCGGTCAGCGGCCCGTGAAAGATGGGGTAATAGCTCTGGCAGATCGCGTCATAACTAAGACCGTTCGCATTCGCGCTGGTAAAGAAGCTGGTCATATCAAAACCGGGCGTGATGTGAATGCAGGTTAGAGGAGAGGGAAGCGCCGGCCCGATGCTCGTGTCGCTCGCCGCATCGGCAACCGCGGTGAGCCCCGCTTTCTCAAGCGCGGCAAAGGCGGCGAAGTGGTTGAAGGGGAAGAAGCCCGGGCCGCCCAGAAAACCTGTGTCAACCTCGTTGCCGATACTCACCATATCCGGCATCAACCCGGCCTTGCGATACATCTCCAGCTCGGCCTTGGTGTAGTTGTAGATGTTGGCCGCGAGCTGTTCCTGCGTCAGTCCGGCCCACGATCCCGGGATCGACTGCGAACTGCCTCCGTCGAAGAAGAGCGTCAACTCCAGGCTGAATCCGAGAGCGCGTGCGCGTCTCGCGACGTCGAGCTCCTGCGCATCCGTGTCGATGAAGCAGAAGTTTCCGGTGCAGGTATTCGCCGGCTGGTTCGGATAGTACGGAGGAATAGAAGTAGGCCGTAGCCGAATCGAATTAAACCCATGATCCTTGAGGATTTTCAGAATGTCCTCGGGCTGCTCAGCATCCTTCCACCACGGCAGGTCGACCTTTAGCCGTAACGCTTCCATCTTTTCCTGCTCTGCGACATCCGCCCCACGCCAGAAGGCTGGCCGCAACTGCCATAGCTGTGTTTGCGCCGCGTCGCCCGCCGCCAGGGCCGTCCTCACTCCTTGAGCCCCCGATCCGGTCAGAAGCCTGCCGGTCACCGCGCTCCGGAGCGTCGAATACCCATTCGCACCTTCGGTTATCAGCCACCGTTCGAGCAGAGAGGACGAGCACTGTTCCGTCCGCGCTCCCGGTAACAAAAGGTTCTCCGCCAGGCACAGACCGGTTGCCTGGTCGGTGATCTTCCACGCGTTACCGTCGAGTCGTGTAAGCGCCCAGCGTTGCGCCAGGCTGCCAAAATCACGCGCAGATTCCACCGCTCCTCCGCTTCTTCCGGATGAGCTATCGGCAAGCTGCAGGCCCGAAGCCTGGTTCATAAGTGCATAAACCTGGCCGTCCTGCGGCGTCGGGTCCACCGGTTCAGCTGGTTGCTGCGCCCATACATTTATCCCCGTAAGCAGCAGAAAAATACCTGCGGCCGCACGCCCTAGTCGTTTCAACTTAACATCCAACATAACTGCACCTCGCAGCGGCTCTTAACTTGTCGAGCTTCGCTCCGCAACAGACTCTATGCAGCCCCATTCGCAGTGCGAATCCGCCAAAAGTCGGATTAGCTGCTCTTTTTGTGACGTGAAAAACTCAACAGACCGCGTCCGCAGGCCTCTGCCCCCTCAGAAACACACAGCTATCTCGCTCGCATTCGCCGATAACTACCCATTAAATTAAAAATAGATTGTTGATACCCGGCCAAACCTGCATCTAAGCTCCGGAGGTACAAACTGCATCTTTTCGAAAGAAACTTGAGGAACTTTATGGACATGAGCATGTTATTGTCAGCAATCGATGATGAAATCAGCCGCCTGACGCAAGCGCGGGAGCTCCTTGCCGGTGGTCAAAACAAGGTAAGCCGGCCAACAAGGCGCCGTAATCTCAGTGCCGAAGCTCGCAAACGAATTGCCGATGCGCAGCGGAAACGCTGGGCAGCACAGAAGAAGAATTCGTAGCGGTTTCCTTCCATCCACTGAGCTGGAATTCAAGTTGGAGCCGCTTCGCCCGCAGGGATTGATTGCTGTGTGCGAAGCCTTAACCGGTCTTCCCGAAGTGCGATGTTCTTTGTGGCTAATTGCTGAGCTGCTGCTGGGGTTATCGAGGGCATCGCCTCCGAGGGATTAAGGGCAGAAGAATAACTTCAGAAAACGCCTTTTTTACCCTTCGGCATGATCAAAGTATCGTGAACAAGTCGCATCTTCCGTCAACCGAATCAAACCCGCGGCGACCGCGTCTATATAAAATCAATTTATGAAGCGAAAAGAGCCAAGTGCTTCGCTTCCCAGGAGTTTGTTTTGATGTCGACCGGCCCCGTCAAGCCGCTGGTGTCTGAGAATACGCTCTCGCGATTGATTCCGAGCGAGACTGGGATCGCTCCAGGAGTGATCGCATGGTCCAGCTTCCTCTTTGCGATCCTCCAAAGCGTCTGCACATTCTTCGTCGCTCTCGACGGCCTCCGTCTTTTGATTGGTGCTGGTTCGCTGGCTATCTCCGCCGCCACTGGAGCGGCTCTGGACCGCTTTCACGCGGACTGGATACGCATCCCGATGATCGGACTTGCGCTTATCGGTTCGTTATTGAATCTGGCGATCCTTATGCAGCTTCGCCGTCTGCGCCGTCGTCCCGCGTCGCAATGGCGTCAAAAGCCGCTGAGCGCGCATAAAATTCGCATGGAGCAAATGCAGTTGATCTTGTCGATTGCCACTCTCGTTCTCATCGGAATCGAAGAGTTCCAGCATTTCCATCACTTCCACGCTCTATAGCTGTGTAACGCATTGTTCCGTTTCTGCGGAGATGTCACGCTCTGCCGCGGAGCCTCGCCAGGTCGCGGCGATCGCGTTTTGACGGTTTACCTTCCCGCGACGCTTCGAAATGTGACGCAAGTCTCCGCTCCTCCGCCAGTTTAAGCCGCAGTTCCCGGCTGGCATCAGTCTCGCGATAGAGCGTCTGCGCTACCGCCGCCGGGCCGCGCACTTCGCTCACATCCAGAACTTCTACCTGAAAATCCCCGCCGTCATTCTTGATCTGCAGCAGGTCGCCAATCTTCACCTCGCGTGAAGCCTTGGCCTGATGTCCGTTGGATATAACCCTGCCGAGATCACATGCGCGTGCCGACAACGCGCGCGTCTTGAAGAATCTTGCCGCCCAAAGCCACTTGTCCATTCGTACGCAAAGCATGATCCATTTTCGTATGACAGGAGGATCCATGCCCACTCCCCCCACTCCCCACGATGAAGCCGGGGGCGCGCTGTCTAGTCGGCTTTACTCCAGCTTTGGTCGGGATTGTATTCGGTTATTCCCGCCGCAAGCTTGACCGTGTCCGGTCCGAGGTCCTTCTCATAGACCACGCCATCCTGGTTCACAACAAAGGTCATAACTCCGGAGTTGCGATACTCGGCCGGATACGCTACAAACGCAAATCCGCGGCTCAGCTGTCCGGCAACGAGATAGTCGCGCGCGCCGCCCCGTGCTGCCGCGCCCTGCTTGGTGAGAAGTCGATAATAGTAGCCGTGGAAGGGTATCTGGCGGCCCTGCTGCGCGGTGTAGCCTTCACTGGCAGCGTCAGCCAGCAGCGGACCGATCGGGCTCGCGGCTTCATTGTCACTCGTCTTCCAGTACAACCCGTTCTGCTTGCCGTCGTCGCTCAGAAGCTTGAGCGCATAGTGTTTTGTGCTGGCGCCATCGCGTGGCGCGGAAGCGTATTCGCGTTGTGCATTGACCAATGTATACAAGGTGTCGATTGCATCGTTCTCATTGGTTCCCACGCGGCGGTAGAGAATCTCTTTTTTCCCCGCTTCGGTATCGAAATACCAGGAGCCGTTGCTGGCCTTGGCCAGCGGGATAGGAAGAGGCCAGTTCTCCGCGCCGATATAAAGAGTGGCGGTTTGATCGGGTTCGATGACCACGCGATGCATCTGGTCGTAGCGGCTGATAAACGTCTTGCGCATGTTCTCGTCAGCAACGTCATCCCCGGTGTGCAGAATGTCTTTTGAATTCGAGCCAAATATCGAAGCCAGCGCCTGACCGTCGTTTGATTTGGCAGCGCTGTACAGCGCCAGCACTGCCTCGCCGGGCGATGCGAATGTCTTTTCGTTTCCTTGCTGAGCGGCGCAAGGATAGGCACTCAGCAAGCACAGCAGAATTGCCGTTGCCCATACCGGCGCGAAGAGATTTCCAAAGATCGCGCGAGAACAACGTGGCGAGTAAGAGTGCGATTCAAATCCCATAACGCTGCCCTCCTGCATATAACGAATGGCCCAATTGAAGGTGTAACTCCGTTACCGGTGTCCGCCTCTTGGGTGAGCCGCCGCTGGTCGTGACGCAGCACCGCCGCCACGATTTCCCTGGAAGCTCTGTTGACCGCGTGCGCTGTTGGTCCGGGCATTGCCTCCCTGGCTGTAGTTGCTGAAGGCGCCCGTGTTCGTGCCTCGATTGGCTTGCTGCCCGTACCCATGCGACGCATCCCGTTGGGAATTGTTGACACCGCCGCCGCGATTCTGACCTTGCTGATTGGGTCTGGACTGGTTCGCGCCGCCCGGCTGTTGACGATTGTTTTGCGCTTGGTTCCCGCGGTAGTTCTGTGCTTGGTTCCCGCGATTATTCTGCGCCTGGTTCCCGCGATTGTTTTGCGCCTGGTTCCCGCGATTGTTCTGGTACTGAGGCTGATTGTATTTCTGGTTGAAATTCGGTGTGCTGAAATTGTTATTGTGGGCGGTGTTGTTGAAATTATTAACGCGGTTATTCGCGTTATAGTTATTGCGGTTTACGTTGTTGTAGTTGTTGCGGTTGACGTTATTGTAGTTGTTGCGGTTGACGTTATTGTAGTTGTTGCGGTTGACGTTATTGTAGTTGTTGCGGTTCACGTTGTTGACGTTGCGATTGTAGTAGTTGTTGCGATTGACGAAAGTATTCGAGTTGGAGATATAAGTGTTGTGGTTATACACCACAGTGGAGTTATGCCAGCCGCAGCCCCACGAGTTCCATCCCCAGCCACAGCACCCCCCGCCGCTGATCGCCGCTCCCACCGCCACTCCGACGCCGAAAGAGATCAAACTCGTCGCCACCATTGCTCCGGTCGAGTAACCCGGATACGGCGCCACAGGCGCTCCATAAACCACTGTCGGATTGTATGTGGGTACGTAAACCACTTCCGGCTGCGCCGGTTGAATGATGATGGTTTGTGCCGGAGGCTGCACGACCGAAACCTGTGGTGCCGCTGCTTCTTGAGCGGGCTGTGCAGGCGCCGTTCCCGGTGCTTGATCCTGCACCATAACATTCTGTTGCTGATTGCTCTTCAGGTTGCCTGACTGGTACGCCCTTTGCCGCATCGTCTGGACGGCATTCATCACGCTCTGGGGAATATTGAAGTAGGCATCACCCAGCGCCGACGTCCACGACAGGTTCGTCGCCAGTTGATTCAGGACATCTGGGAATTGCGTCAGTCCCTTCACGCTGGCGTCCCATGGCTCTTGGTTGACGGCTTGCATGAGTTGGTCGCCTTTGAGGTTCGTGTTCTGCGTCAGCCAGCTGTTTGCAGCGGTGACTTGATCCGGAAAGGTTGATGCGGCCAGGACCTGCGCGACAAGATTGTCAGGGAAAAGCGCAATAGGTGCGACAAGCTGATAGAGTTGGTCTGCCGTGGGCGCCGCATAAGTTGCCGCCGGTGCTTGTCCTTGTGCCGCTGTCTGGGTTGATGTCTGGGCTGGTTGGCCGGGCGGCGGCGGCGACTGTTCTTGCGCCGACTGCTTGCATGCGCTTGTGCTGATGCTGCTGATCGTTACGCTGACGCTGAGCAGCATGGAGAATGCTCGTCTGAAACCTGGCATGGGAGGCCCCTCGCCGAACGGATGTCACATCATCGAAACGTATCGTTCATTTCCCGGATTACGGGTGATGCACATCTTGTGGTCTTCGTGAGCAGATCGCAGTTCGATAGACCTTGAGAGCTGTCGCAACTGAAGATGCGGTAACAAAATTGAATGGCAGATACCGCTAAGGCCGCGTGACCCTTCTTTCGCCGACCCGGAGTATAGGACCTTTCGGTTTGAAGCGCAAGAATTGTTGCGACCGCAGGTGATGGCTAACGAAACCAGATCTTTTGCCAACTTATCGTCACCGTATCAAATTTGGCTCCGATTGTGCCGGAGACGCCCGAACTATACGCAACCTTCACCGACTGGCGGGCGGGCAGCGGTATGGAAACCGTCGCCCCCAGTCGACTATTGTTTTGCCGGTTCATCCCCGGTCCGCCATTCAGCTGCACATCGCCGCCTCCGTACCAGGTCGAGTCGAATGCCGCCCACAATCCGCGGCGAATCGTATAACTCACATGCGCTTGCAATGCAGTCAGCGGCTGCTGAGCTCGATTTGTTGTTCCGGGATAATAGTTGTTGTTAGCTGTAAAAAACCACGCACCGGCATACAGGTCCAGATCCAGTTTCTTTACCGGATACGAAAATCCCGCCTCCGGTTTCAGCGCCCATCGGTTCGCCCCGATATTGATCAGCTTCGTATCGCCATACTGTCCCGAGGGTGCCTGCACCGTAAGACTGGCCGCAAGAATGTAACTGTGACGACTGCGAGCGAACTCCTTGGGCGTCAGCGCTGGAGATCCATGCAGATTCACCGCGTAGCGCAGTCGCAGGTCTCCCACGCCCGACCGGTGGACCTTGCCCGATTGAGTGCCTACCTCGCCCGTTACATTGCCCCACACATAGGGGAGCGCCGCGGAAAACAGCGTCTGCCTTCCAAACAATCCGAATGTGTGGCTTACTCCCACCGTCGGCGAATAGAGCGTGGCTTCCACATTGGTAATTGGAATTGTGGGATCAAACACCACATCGCCGCTTGAACGTCCATAGGCAATCTGTAAGAACGTGGTCCCCACCGGCGAAGCCGAGTAAACGCGCGGCTCCAGATCCTGCGCCGACGCACATATTGAACTGAGTACGGAAATAAGCGCAGCAAAAACCATACGCCAGCCCATGCAACAGATTATGAACGATAGGCTGGCTGGCAACCATTACCAATCCATGGACCCAGCAATCTATGGGCACTTTGCAATTTCCGCGCCGCTCGTCATCACCGCCCGCCGCCAGCCTTTCCTCGCGAGCGCTTGCTCTCGTCTATGCTGCCGGCCGCAGGAGCTGCGACCGACTCCCGAATCTTCAGCTGTGTTTCAAGAACCAGCTGTTTTGGCGGACCGTCATCGCCGGCCATGCGGTCGAGAAGGATACGCGCCGCGGTTGCGCCAAGTTGATATCCCGACTGAGAGACAGACGAAAGCGAAGGGCTGGTGAGCTCCGCAAAATCAAGATCGTCGAATCCCATTACCGAAACATCGGCAGGGCAGTGCAGGCCAAGTTCACGAATGGCCTGGATCACGCCTAGCGCGATCATGTCGTTGCCCGCGAAGATCGCCGTCGGACGAGGCAGCATCTTCAGGATCAACCGCGCTTTGGCATGGCCGCCGGAGCGATCAAAGGTTGTTTCCTGAATGTATTCGGGCGCGATGGGCAACTTCGCCTCGGAGAGAGCGCGGCGGAAGCCGGCGAGCCGCTCCTGGGAGTTGGTCAGATGCAAGGGGCCGACGATTGCCGCTAGCCGCCGATGTCCAACATGGACGAGGTGACGGGTTGCGGCATACGCGCCCTCCTCATTCGCCACGGTCACACTGTCTCCGTTCCATCTTTTGGGCAGGCGATCGACGCACACTACGGCTGTTCCGGCGCGCCGGTAGCGCTCCGCCTGTACCGTCAAATCGCTGAAGCTCGACGGAATCACGATCAGCCCGGAGGGAAGGTAGGTGCGCAGTTCGTTGAGATGCGCCAGTTCCTTGGCGTGATCGTTATCGGTGTTGCAGAGGACGAGACGATAGCCATTGGAGAAGGCGGTGTCTTCGGCTCCGCGAACGACAGCAGGGAAGAAGGGGTTGGTCACGTCGGGAATGACCATTCCAAACATGTTGGTCTTATCGCGGCGGAGTCCGCGAGCCAATTGGCTGGGCTGGTAGCCGAGGGCCTCGACCGCTTCGAGAACCCGGCGCCGCAGCGGCTCGCGCACCCGGGCCGAATCGTTCAGCACATGAGAAACCGTGCCCAGGGAAACACCTGCCATGTCGGCGATCTGTTTCATGTTTGGCATACGGGCTGTCTCCCTCGCTCCTGCCTTCCTCGCCTATATAGCATGCCTCAGTCATTCATGCTGAAAGCATTCAAACATAGAAGGCTTGCATCGCAGCAGGCGGTTTTTCGTCAGGTGCAACAATGCTCGGAAGTTACCAAAGGATTAGAGCAGTAATGAAAGGGGTGTAGGACGGCTGGAGAGCCTCCGAGTAAATTTCTCGTTGACAGCTACATTTTCATGGATGTACATTCTGCCCGTTGTATTTTGAAAGCTTTCAAAACAATTGAAGTCCTTTCCTGGAGGCTCACCTTGAAACGAAACATTTACGTGTGGTTTGCGGTTTTGTGCTGGGCTTGGATTTCGGCGACTCCAGGATGGGCGCAGTTTGCGCAACGCGGCGGAGTCGAGGGATTCGTGCAGGACCAATCCGGCGCGGCAATTGTGGGTGCGCAGTTGACGCTCACCGATCTGGCAGAAAACCAGACGAGGCAGACGGCGACCGACGGCACCGGGCACTTCTCATTCAGCGATCTTGCGGCAGGCCAGTATCTCATCGTGGTGAAGAAGCAGGGTTTCGAAGCAGCTACTTCAGAATCGATCATGGTCAACATCGGCCGCAACAGTCGATACGATTTCAAGCTCAGACCGGGATCGACAACGCAATCGGTAACCGTCTCCAGCAGCACGGTGGCACTGGAGACAGGTCAGGCAGATCTCTCGACCAACGTCTCGGAGAGGCAGATTGATACCCTTCCGCTGAATGGGCGTAACTTCACGGCGATCGCGGCGCTGGTGCCGGGCGTGGCGACCAGCCCCCAGCTTAATATCAATCCAGGCGGAACATTCTCTGTGGGCGCCCAGTTCGCTTCAGGCGGTGTGTTCTTCACGACGGGCGGCCTGATCGAGGGATCGCGCGACAACGGTTTCTACGTCAACGGTGTGAATATCACCGATAACTACGAAGGCAGTATCAGCTATGAGCCGTCGATCGAGGCGCTCGCCGAAGGCACGATTTCCGTGGCGGATTTCTCGGCGGCAAACGGGCATGATATCTCCACGCTGAGCATGCAGACCAAGGGTGGAACGAGCAAATTTCATGGCCAAGCGTATGAGTTCATCGAAAATGATGCGATGAATGCGGTCAATCCCTTCGATAAGGCAGAGTCGGAGCTCGTGCTTGGGACCCCGGCGACTAAGCCGACGCTGCGCCGCAATGAGTTTGGAGGAGGAATCGGCGGACCGGTTTACATTCCGAAGATTCTGACCTTCCTGAAGGATAGAGCATTCTTCTTCGCCAACTACGAACACTTCATCGAAAGGGACGGTGCAGAGCCGGTATTTGCGTCAGTTCCTTCAGGCCCGGAGCGCACTGGAGATTTCAGCGAGCTTCTGGGAGGACCGAGTCCGCTCCAGCTCTACAACCCGTTCTATACCACCTACGACGCGAACGGCTTCAGCACGAGGCCAATGGTTCCGAACAATCGGCTGGATCTGGCGACACGTCCGGATGGCACCCCGCTTTTCGATCCCGCGGCGGCGCCGTTGCTGAACGTTTATCCGACGGCGAATATACAGGGCACGCCGAGCTATCTGCCGAATTATGCGACGACACAGGATCTTGGCTTTGCGGTCTACCACTGGGACAGCCGCTTCGATGCGCGTATCACGTCTAAGGACAACCTGTTTGTGACCTGGTCGCAGTCACATGGCATGAACAGTAATTCAGGAAATATACCGCCATCGCAACTGTATCTCTCGAACGTGGATGACCGGGCATATCTGGTGACTGTCAACTACGCGCACGTGTTTTCGTCGAACCTGACCAACGAATTTATTTTCGGTATCGGGAATGGTGCATTGCAGACGCTTACGCCGAGCGAGATCGGCTATTTGAACAGCGATGGTAATCCGTTTAACCAGCTCTTCCAGAATACTGGGCCTGGGTTGACGCACGGTGTGCTCGCCATGGATGTGTACAACTACGCGAGTCCGGGCTTCAACGAGGTCTTTCGCGCCGAGAATCAAACCTTTCAAATCTCCGACAACGTCGATTGGGCGAAGGGACGGCATACTATCGCCGGCGGCTTGAATTATTTCAGGAAAGGCGAGTACGACTGGGATTTCATACGCTTTGTAACCTTCGGAGAAGGCTCGTACAACGACGGATTCCCGCGGCAGGAGTTCAGCTCCGGTGGCTATAACCAGAACTACGACGGCGGAGATGGAATGGCCGATCTGGTCATGGGCCTGCCGCAGGTCATTCATCAGAGATATAACTTCGTGGGCGGAGATTCCACCGCGCCCGAGTTAAATGTAGTCTTTCCTTACTGGGGCATGTATGTGAACGATAAGTTTCAAGTCAGCCCCAAGCTGACGATTTCGGCAGGGTTGCGTTACGACCTGAATATTCCGCTTTATGCACGGAACAACTTATGTTGCGCAATCTACAGTCCGACGAACGACGGCGGCATTCTAAAGCTGCCCGGAATTGCCGCTGGCGTGCAGCAGCACTTCCTGTCCGCGACTAAGCTGGACTTCGCACCGCGTGTGAGCATCGCCTATAGTCCGAATAGCCGGCTGGTAGTGCGTGGCGGCTACGGAATCTTTTACGATGTGGGCGCGTCGCAAATCTCTGGGGCGATCGGCAATGCCCTCAACGGCGTGCCGGGATATTTCATCGGCGACGAGATATCCAATGTCACTATGGGTGTTCCAAGCGATACGCCGGCACTGCAATTGGGACAGATCTTCCAGGGAGAACCGAATCTGCAGCCGGGACAATATCCGGTGAGCACAGGAACGGGTGAAGGCTACTTCGGCGACGGGCTGTACCAGACGATTTATTACTACGACCAGAAGTCTGCGAGCCTGCCCTACTATCAGCGATTCATCCTCGACGTTCAGCAGCAGGTAGGAGCGCATGATAGCTTCACGCTGTCATACATAGGCGCCCAGGGAAGAAAGGGGTCGAACTACGTCAACGTGAACCTGCCACCTTACCAAACAGGCTGGCCCACGACGAATGCATTCGACAACGCACGGCCAAACAATGCCGGCAGGTTCGGCGATATATACGTGCAGCGGCCGAACTTGAACTCACACTACAATGCGGCGATCGCGCAGTACCAGCATGTCTTCAGCCATGGACTTCAATTCATGAGCAATTACACCTTCGGCAAGACCGTATCGGATTATCCGTGGATTAATAACCTTCAGGCAAACGGCCAGGGAGGTGCATCCGGCTTCCAGTATCCCAATCTGTTCAACCGCGGCGAGTCCACTCTTTCGCATCGCCATCGATTTGTGTACAGCGCCATATGGCAACCTGAGTACGGGAAGGCCTGGTCGCCCTGGGCGAGAATTCCTTTGACCGGCTGGCGCCTTTCGGGCATCGGAACGATTGAGTCCGGCGATGCACTGACCATTATCAACCAGGAGACCTCGGCGGCCGATTTTGCAGGAACCGATGAGCTATTTGTGAGCGGCAATCCAAACCTTGGGCATAACCAAAAGACCTTCTTCAACGAATTCAATACGCAGCAATTCTCAGTGCCGCCGAATGGAGTGCGCGGAAACTCGGGATTTGGAACGGTGCGCGGTCCCGGGCAGAATAATCTGGACCTATCCCTGGCCAAGACATTCCCGATTCATGAGAGCCTCAATGCACAATTCCGTGCCGATGCCTACAACTTCTTCAACCACACACAATGGAATGGAGCGCAGGCAACATTTCCGTATGCGAGCGTTACGAACTATGGCAATGTCCCCTTCGGACAGGCGACCGGGGCACGCGAAGCTCGTATCTTACAGGTCGGGTTGAAGCTGGCTTTCTAGCTTGCTTGAAAGTATCGTTCAGGCAGAACTTTTGAAGCCTTTCAAGGAGCCAGCGTTGTACCAACCAGAGACCTATGCCATCGCACTCACATTCATGGTCCTCAGTATGTTGTGCTGGGGATCATGGGCAAACACGGTCAAACTTTGTCCGGGCTATCGCTTTCAACTCTTTTATTGGGACTACGTGATCGGCCTGCTGGTGGGCGCGCTGGTATGGGGCCTCACATTAGGATCTGCAAGTTTAACCGGCCGGCCGTTCTTCGAAGATCTGGCGTCAATTCCGCAGATGAACCTTATCTTCGCGCTGATCGGCGGAATCATCTTTAATGTAGCGAACCTGCTGCTGGTTGCGGCTATCGAGATCGCCGGATTGGCAGTCGCGTTTCCAGTGGGGATCGGGCTGGCACTCGTAGTAGGTGCTGTCAGCAGTTACATTTTGTCCCCGAATGGAAATCCGCTGATGCTTTTTGGCGGAATCGCGCTGGTCGTGGCGGCGATTGTGTGCGATGCGATCGCCTATCGGCTGCGCGAGCGTGAACACGCCGCGATGAGCAAGCGCGGCGTCGTGATCAGTCTTATTTCCGGCCTGCTGATGGGGAGTTTCTATCCCTTTGTCTCACGCGCGATGAGCGGAGCGGATGCGCCGGGGCCATATGCGGTGTCCTTCTATTTCGTTGTCGGTGTGGCTCTGTGCGCGATTCCGGTTAATTACCTGCTGATGCGCAAGCCGCTGGATGCGCAGCCGCCAGTGGCGATGAGCGGATATTCCGAGGCGCCGCCACGATGGCATCTGTGGGGAATTGTCGGTGGAGCAATCTGGTGTACCGGTGCGGTGTTGAATTTTGTCGCGTCGCGGGCACATATCGTGGGGCCGGCTGTGTCTTATTCCATCGGACAGGGCGCCACGATGATTTCAGCCTGTTGGGGCGTTTTTATCTGGCGAGAGTTTTCGGCCGCTCCAAAGCAGGCGAAGACATATCTGGTCTGGATGTTCGTGCTGTTTCTGATTGGCCTGACGCTGGTAGCGCTGGCGCCGATATTTTGATGGAGGATCGTTCGTTCAGGTGAGTACATGTTGAGTCGCAAGCCAATTGTCGTGGTGGGCAGTATCAATATTGATCTGGTCGCGAAAGCGGAGCGCATTCCCGTGACCGGGGAGACAGTCTCGGGAACAGAGTTCCAGACGCATCCCGGAGGCAAAGGCGCGAACCAGGCAGTGGCCGTGGCTCGCCTGGGATATCCGGTGAGCATGATCGGAAAGCTGGGCGACGATATCTTTGGCGCACAGCTTCGCGAACATCTGCAGAGCGCAGGTATTGATGTATCTGCGGTTCAGACCTCTCCGGGCAGCTCGGGTGTAGCGGTGATCGTCGTTTCTCCATCCGGAGACAACATTATTGTGCCCACGCCAGGTGCCAATGCCGCACTTTTGCCCGCCGACCTTGATGCCAACCTGGAGATGATTCGCAACGCAGGTCTGGTCCTGACCCAACTTGAAATCCCTCTCGAAACAGTCGAGCATCTCGCCAACATTTGTGCCCGCGAAGAGGTCCCACTGATGCTCGATCCGGCGCCCGCGCGTGAGCTTCCACCTGCGCTGCTCAAAAAGACGCGTTGGTTTACACCGAATGAAACAGAAGCGGCCTTCTATTCGGGCAACAACGCCTCCGATCCGAAAACAATCGCAGCCCGGCTGCTGACGCAGGGACCGGAAACTGTTGTGCTGAAGCTCGGTGCGCGAGGAGTTTATCTGTCGGGCGGTGACGGTTCAAACCTCAATCAACAGGTTGAGGCCTTCCGGGTGCGCGCACTCGATACCACCGCCGCGGGAGACGCCTTCAATGGTGCATTTGCAACAGCACTGATGTTGGGGAAATCTCCGGTAGAGAGCGCAAGGTTTGGAGCCGCTGCTGCGGCGATCTCGGTTACGCGTCCGGGCGCGCAGTTATCGATGCCCAGCATGGAAGAAGTTCAGCAAATGCTCGATGGGAAGATGGGCGATGCGGCAAAGTAGAAGCGCATCAGAGAGAGAGGCAGCGCGAGCGAAAGCCTGGTCACGACAGACCATATTTGTAACTATCGCGCTTCTCTATTGCAGTCAGCTCTCATCATGCGGTGCGGAGAGCCAGAAGCCTGCGCCCTCAGGACAACATGCGGAGCTACCGTGGTATGTGACGACGGCAGCGATTCATCGCATGATGCTGAAGCCTTCTACAAAATATTGGCGTTTTGAACATCTCTCCATCGAACCTGGCGCCGCTGAGGCACAGTTGAAGGAGCTGCACGCGAATGGCATAACGGCAATCGAAATCTTCGCGCCGGAAGAAGGCGGTAACAGCTATGACGGCCTCGATGCGAAGAATCGCTACCGCCTAGATTCCGGCATAGGCAGCATCGAAGACTTCCGCAGGCTCGTGAAGCAGGTCCACTCACTCCGCATGCACGTGATCGCTTTTCAGAACCTAGGTTATAGCAGCGAGCAGGCCGATAAGTTTCTGAAGGCAGCCGACGACGAGCGCGCAGGCAGAAACAGCCGTGAGACGGAGTTCTTCTTCTGGAGCGATAATGCCGATGCGCCACCGCCAGCGATCAGCAACAGTTACTTTTTCGCTCGCCCCGCGCTGCCAGGCTACGACCCAACTAAGAATGAGTTCTGGCAATGGAGCGAACGCGCGCACAAATTCTATTGGACGCGCTGGCCGGGCTTCGATGATCAGGGAAATCGGGTTCATCTGCCGCAATACAACTGGAACGGCAAGACATGGCCGGAAGAGGCGGAGAAAATCATTCGCTTCTGGCTGAGCACTGGGATCGATGGCATGGTGCTCGATGCCGTGAACTGGTATGCGGGGATTGATTGGCAAAAAAATGCCGAGTTTCTTACTGGCCCACTGAATGATAAGTTTTCGCAGCCTGAAGGTGGAGGCGCTTTCCATAAAGACGATCCGGTTGGATGGATTACGGAAGGCGGTTACACCAACCTCTTCGACTATGGGCTGGGGATCTGGTGGGAGCCGGAGAATCATCCCTTGGAGAAAGCGGTGCGCGAAGGAAATCCGGAGTTATTGGAGCAGGCGCTGCGCAACTACCATGACCGGGTCGTAGCTGTCGGAGGCACACTTTACTTTCCCGTTCCGAATATGAAAGATGCTGCGCTGCAAACGTTGGCTGAAGCGCTGATCGCGGGATCAGGGGACATGTTGTGTTACTGCGCGCCGGCAAATGAGATTACGCGACCCGCCCCAGGCATTCCCAAATTGCTCGAATTCAAGAGCGAGCATGCGGCGCTCTACCAGAACAGCACGCGGCGCAAAATTCCGACAAGCGATGACGCACATGCATACGCGATTCTCCGCGCGGCCGCCGATGGGAGTGAGCGTCTCCTGTTGGTTTTTAACTTCGCCAGTGAGCCGGAAGAAGTTCGCGTAGACACGGGTGCGATCCGCGCCAGCCGCTATCTCGATGCAGATGGCGGCAAGGAAATAAGCCGAGAACGAGACGAGCTCGCAGTGAAGCTGTCTGCGCATGGATTCCAGATTTACGAAGTTTATTGAGAGTTGCCGCGAACCGGAGTGTTGCCCGGGAATCGCCATCGAAATTTTGTACAAGGGTTGGTGAGGGAATGATAAGGGCCTACGGCAAATACAGAGCAGCGATTCAATATGTATCAGTTATTGTCATTTGTCTGACGACCGCAATTTTGTCAGGCGCGCAAGATTCAAAATACAAGCCGGAGAAACAGCAGATTCCATCACCGGAATGCCTGACGCTGCGAGGTGCTTGGGAGGGCGGCTACGTTCCATGCACAGATGCCACGCATCAGCAGTGGTTGAATGACATTACCCATTGGCGCATGGAGCGCAAGATTCGCGTAGGTTTGGATGACGCGCGCTATCGCATGCCGGCGCTCGAGTGGACGCAGTCGAGCTTCATTCAGCCGCAGATGATGGTGCAGGATCGTTACTTTTACGATCCGGTTGCCCATAAGTACACGGTCGATCGCTATCTCGATGATCTGGAGACGCGTTTCGGTGGCATAGATGCGGTGCTGATCTGGCCGACATATCCCAACATGGGCATTGACGATCGGAATCAGCATGACATGATCCGCACGATGCCCGGCGGGTTGGCGGGAGTGCGCCAGATGGTCGAGGACTTTCATCGCAGGGGCGTGCGCGTCCTCTTTCCGATGATGATGTGGGATCAGGGAACCCGCGATCCCGGCAAATCGTGGCCGGAAGCAATTGCTGAAACAATGAAAGAAATCGACGCGGATGGAATCAACGGCGACACGCAGGATGGCGTGCCGCTGGCCTTCTCCTTAGCCTCGGATAAGCTCGGTCATCCGCTGGCCTTTGAGCCAGAAGGAAGCCCGTCGGATGAAGCATTGGCATGGGATGTGATGACCTGGGGGCAATATTCGTTTCCATTTGTGCCGCAGGTGGATAAGTACAAGTGGCTCGAGACGCGCCACATGGTGAACATTTCGCATCGCTGGGCGCGCAATAAGACAGACGACCTGCAATTTGCATTCTTCAACGGCGTGGGCTGGGAGAGCTGGGAGAATGTCTGGGGCATCTGGAATGGAATTACGCCGCGAGATGGGGAGGCCACACGACGCATGGCAACCATCGAGCGCGGAGTCGCGCCCTTTCTCATAAGCGCCGCATGGGAGCCCTTTTATCCCACGCACCTTTATGGCGTCTTCGCCAGTCGCTGGCCACTCGGCGAGCAGACGGTGTGGACCATCGTCAATCGCAACGAGTATGACGTGACCGGACGTCAGATGTCGGTGCCTTATGAAGAAGGTAAGCGCTACTTCGATCTCTATCACGGCGTGGAGCTGACTCCTGAACACGATGGAAATCAGGCGGTTCTGGTCTTTCCGATCGAAACGCATGGATTTGGCGCGGTGCTGGCGACAAAGGGAGCACCCGATGCGAAGGTGCAGGAGCTGATGGCGAAGATGAAGACGATGACGTCAACTCCGCTGTCTTCTTATTCCGACCAGTGGAAGGCGCTACCGCAACAGTTAGTCGAGATTGCGCCGAGCAAGGCTGCACTCGCGACGCCGGAGGGCATGGTGAAGATTCCTGCCGACGATTACATATTCAAAGTGCAGGGCATCGAGATCGAGGGCTTTAACGATATCGGTGTCGACGTGCAATATCCGTGGGAGGATAGCGCGCGGCGTTTTCATGAGCACCGCATGCACATCAACGCGTTCTATATGGATAAGTATCCGGTGACGAATGCCGAGTTCAAAAAATTTCTCGACGCGACGCACTATCACCCGGCGGACGATCTGAACTTCCTGAAGGACTGGAAAAACGGAACCTATCCGGACGGATGGGCCAAGCGGCCCGTGACCTGGGTCTCGCAGGACGATGCTCGCGCCTACGCTGCCTGGGTCGGCAAGCGCCTTCCGCATGAGTGGGAGTGGCAATATGCGGCGCAGGGCGGCGACGCGAATCGTCTTTATCCGTGGGGAGATAAATGGGAGGCGAGCAACGTGCCCACGCCAGTGAAGGGACGGTCGCTCACCGCTCCCGATGAGGTCGATGCGCATGCGGCGGGAGCGAGCCCCTTCGGCGTCGTGGATATGGTTGGGAATGTGTGGCAGTGGACGGATGAGTATGTCGACGAGCACACGCGCGGCGGCATCCTGCGAGGCGGCAGCTACTATCAGCCGCAGGGATCGATCTGGTATTTCCCGCAGGCCTATCGCAACGATCAGCATGGCAAGCTGCTCTTGATGGCTCCGAGTTATGATCGCTCGGGAGCTCTAGGATTCCGCTGCGTGCAGGATGCCCAATAACCCGCAGATAGGCCTTTGGCGCTCGAACCGGCCCTCAATGATGCCAGGAGTGATGATGTCAATATGACGAGCTGATCCAGAATGTTCCGTCGCATCGTTAAAGTTATGCTTTAAGCAAATTCAGGAAGCGTCTCTCTCCAAGCTGCGCGCCAGGAAACACTATTTCCAGGTTCCTCGCTCCCAGCGTTTTGAACGCCGCCTCGCCCAGCACCTGCCGGAAGTCCGTCGTGATCGCCAGATCCCGCTCTTCGTAGAGCTGGCTCTTGTCCATGCCGGGCCATTTTCCGTAGGCCTTGCCGCCCCGCACGCCGCCGCCGAGCATGAACATAACGTTCGCGTGTCCATGATCCGTTCCACCCGTACCATTCTGGTGAACGGTGCGGCCAAATTCCGACATCGAGACCAGCGTGATGTTCTCCGCGTCGTCGCCCATGTCGGTCCAGAAAGCCGCAATCGACTCGCTGAACTCCTTCAGCCTGTTTGCCAGCTGGCCATTCACGTTTCCCTGGTTCTGATGCGTGTCCCATCCGCCGATATCGGCAAAGGCCGCCTCGACTCCCAGATTCGCCTTCATGAGTTGAGCCACCTGCTTCAGACTGTTGCCAAAGGCCCCATTGGGATAGACCGCCCCGGCCGCCGGTGTATATTTGGCCGGATCGGTCGCCTTCAGCATCTTCACTGCTTCGAAAGTCTCCGTCGCCGTGCCGTTCAGGACCGCATTCACTGACTCCGCATACATCGACTCAAAACCATCAGACATAGGCGTCGCCGCAGTGTTTTGCCCGCCGACGGAAAAGTCTTTGATATTTCCAATCGCCACTGCAGGTACCCGACCCTCCAGCGTGCGCGGAAGCTGTCCGCCGAGCGCCACCGCTCTGAATGCCGACGCCTTGTGCGCCGGTCTATTTCCGGATCTGGCGGCATCTTCTGACGCCAGCGCCCGATTGAGCCAGCCATCGGGAGTCGCCTTGAACCCTGGTGTTCCCGACTCCATAAAGTCCTGCGCATCAAAGTGCGACCGGGTCGGATCCGGCGATCCGCAGGCATGAACCATCGCCAGGTGTCCCTGGTCCCACAGTGGTTTCAGTGGTTGCATTGCCGGATGTAGCCCGAAAAAGCCATCCAGATCGATAACCTGGTTTTGCGCGATGGAGATGGTTGGCCGCAGTTCGTAATAAGCCTTTTCGCGATGCGGCACCACGATATTGAGTCCATCCGCCGCTCCTCGCTGAAAGATCACCACCAGCTTCTTTCCCTGAGCCTGAGCGGTGGTAGCCTGCGCCAGCACGCTGCGCGTGAGAAACGACGGAACTGCGGAAGCGCCCACAACTGCCATCGCTCCGCTTTTCATGAACGCCCTGCGTGTCAAAGACATGCGCCAATTCCTGCCTGGTCATTAGAACGCGAGGCGTACCCGGAAAGTCGCGAAAGGCAATGCATTTTCTGCGGACTTTCTCTCTCGCGACCCAGCCTGTTGACGCAGACCCGCGCGGTGCTGCCCAGCCTGGCCGTCCGTCCAGAATCTCGTGTTAGCGAAGCAGAAACTTACACACCGCGAAAACCACAAACGCGGCGAGGCCGAGGGACCAGCCTACGACCTTTACGCGATTGGCTTTTTCCTGTTCCAACATGAATTACCTCGCGGGAACGTCATTCTGACATGAGGATACGCCGACCGATCGGCGGCTCGCCTTCACAGACCGGCCCGCATCTTTTCCTTCACACTCTTAGCCAGCTTTTCTATCTCTTCCGCCTTCTTAACAACAGCGATGGAGAGCATGTCCTTGTTGCTTTTATCTACCTCGACCTTGAGCTGCTGCGCCAGCGTTAGCAGCTTGGTTGTATCGTCAACGATCTCCTTCTGCCGCAGGGTGTTCCGTCTCATGCCTTGTTCAGCAGCCATCTTCGACGCTTCCGGATCGTTGTTGTCTTCCGGAGAATTCCGCGTGTTGATGGTACCGGGCAGAGGAGTCATCCGCGGGGGCGGTGTAGCTTGCTGAGCGCTGATTGCGGCCAGGCTGCCAACTACCAGCGCGATCGCAGCCCAGCGCGGAAAGAAATTGATTGGTCGCATACGACCTCCGACGGGCTCAGTACTGAGACATTATAAGAAGGGAATATTTTCTTGAAGGAAAAAGAATTGCATATGTCTTTATGGGTTGGACCGCGTGAATTTTTTCAAACCCTCGACCAGAAATGGCTAACTGATCTCCAGGAGTTCCTGCACAGCGCTCTGCCCAAGATCGTCATCACCGCCATCGTGGCGTGGATCATGATCCGCATCCTCAACTTCATCATCGGACACGTCCTCAAGGTCGCCGACCGTCACGGCGCCGGTGCTGGCCATCTGGCTCAAATCCGCACTCTGGCCTCCGTCATCCGCGCCACCGGTATCGGCATCA
>Ga0207111_10056_pt1 | contig 32274 bp, 20 predicted proteins | sample Alteio_BWMinHeat_71_FD_153577 | JGI IMG/M metagenome (GOLD analysis project Ga0207111, IMG submission 153577) | Enriched cells from forest soil in Barre Woods Harvard Forest LTER site, Petersham, Massachusetts, United States -... | ecosystem: Environmental > Terrestrial > Soil > Temperate forest >... | reverse complement strand
ATAGCCCAAACCCTCTGCAATTTTCAGCCAAAGCCATGTAATTTTTGAACTCAAATAAAAGGAGAACATCCCGATTAATCCTAATAATATGGCGATGGTGAGAAAACCTTTTTTATGCGTAATGAGGTGGAGCACTATTAAACCCGTGGCAATGGTCAGCATGGTTTCTAATGCCCGCTCGCGGGTTATATTGTATTTTTTCATTTTTTAGTTAGTAAATAGGGTTCAATGGTGTTGTAAGCGCTCTTAAGGACTATTCGGGAACCACTGCCGAATGCTCGACAGCGTTTCTCGAATAGTCGGGAAGTGCTGTCGAAGGTTCGACAGGAGTTGTCGAAGGTTCGAGAAACGCTCTCGAAGGTTCGACAGTGCTTGCCGACTATTCGACAGCGTTTCCCGAATAGTCGGGAAACGCTGTCGAATAGTCGGGAAACCTTTCCTTCTACAGAAAAACAACTTAACTCACGTAATCAAAGAACGATTAATCGGCATCAAAATTAATACAATTATTAATATAGTAAAAAGCTGTGAATGAGAATACTCAAAACTCAATGTGCGTCCTCAAAGAGAATACATGAACAGGTCCCCTGTCCTTATTATATGCGGGGTTGATAATGAATTGGTAATCGGGAGTAAGCCAGAAATGATATTTCTGAAAGCTGAATGAATAGTATGCTTCGGCAATCATTTCATTGGCATAATTTAGTTTCCCGTCGCCGATGATAAATCCATAGCCCCCCGCTTTAAGATAATTTTGATGGTCTTTTGAGATGCCGTTCACAACAGCCGCAAAGCCAAGAAAATCCGGCACACGTTTCCGTTTTCTTCCATTAAAAACAAAACCTGCGCTTATGCTTCGGTCAACTTCGGTGAAAACCCATGTTTCATTCCTGCCATCGTTCCAACTTGCTTTCAGGAACACACCCGAATTTTCGCCCAGGTCTTGTTCCATATTGATACCCATTCCATATTTTGTTCTGCCGGGAGTCCTTGTAAGCGTAATGTCGGGCGAGTCGGGTTGAAGAAGGGTTGCCAGTTTGTAATTGCCCATGCGGGCATGAGAATAAAAACCAAGCAAACGGATAATTCCCGACTTTTTTCCCAGCTTAAAAGTCCTTTCAAGTTCCAATGTTTCCGAATGAGCATGAGCAATATCAAGGTCCATAACAGAGCCGTTCGCTTCCTTTGGCATCATGGAACTTGCTGCGGTGAAATACCATTCATAAGCCACATATTCCATGGTAATTCCATAAGTGTATCCCCTTGTGTTGGCGGGATAATCCCATGCGGCATTACTCATCAGCGACCAATTAAGAAACTGCGTGCGGGGGTCGTGGCTGTAATTATTGTCGTCAAAATAATCGGCAATGCTCATTTTCCCGGCAGTGATTGCAATAAAACTCAACGCATCTTTACCTGCAATGGAATTCGGCTCATCTCCATTAAACTCATATTCTTTTGAAAGAGGAAACGATTGAGTAATTAAACAGCGTGCGACATAAATGGTAGGAGTAGGGTCGCCAACACGATATATCTCTCCGTTTGGGAAACCTGCAACGCCTAATGTCGAACTAAAACCCTTGCCACCCGACATTTCAGGGTTAAAATATAATTCAGCCCCTTTCCATAATCGTCGCCCGAAAAACATGGTAGAAGTTAGTGAAGTTGCAATTTCCTGTTTTGGCTGGAGTGATGCAGCGCCGGAATACATTGCATGAAAAGCCGGGTGATATTGCGTTACGGTTGTTTGCTGAAAGTGGAAGTTCCAGTTTTGAGCGGTTGTGTCAGTTTTATTTTGAGCAAAAAGCTGGAAAACAGGGATGAGCAATAGCGGTATAAAGGTATAAATGAACCGGATATTTTTACAGGACATCAATTCAGAATTAGAAAATTATTAGTGGCTGCAAAAGTAATTTAATGTTTTTAATTTAGCCGCTTCAAAATAACCTCAATGACTTCCGGCTTAATTCTTACTTTTATTGGTGTTTATTTCGCTCTCCTGTTCTTCATTGCCTGGAAAACATCTAAAAACGCAACCAACGAATCTTTTTTCATTGGCAACAAGAGCAGTCATTGGGCTTTGGTGGCTTTCGGGATGATTGGAACCTCTCTTTCCGGTGTAACATTTATCTCCGTTCCGGGAACTGTTCAGCTTTCGCACTTTAATTATTTCCAGGTTGTGATTGGATATTTCATTGGTTATTTTGTGGTGGCTTTCGTTTTACTGCCTCTTTATTATAAACTTAACCTCACTTCCATTTACAATTACCTTCTTCATCGCTTCGGTAAAAACGCCTACAAAACCGGCGCTTTATTCTTCATCCTTTCCAGAACTCTCGGCGCAACATTGCGATTATATCTTGTCATCAATGTTTTGCAGCTTTTTGTTTTAGATGAAATAGGGATTCCGTTTCACATCACTGCCGTAATTATTATGGCAATGATTTTAGCTTATACCTTTAAAGGCGGCGTAAAAACAATTGTATGGACAGACACGTTGCAAACATTTTTCATGTTGCTGGCATTGGTTGTTTGCGTATCCTTTATTATGAACGATTTGGGATTAACCATCACATCAGCAATGAAACAATTAGGAGATAGCGGCTACTCACAAATTTTTAACACCAATTTCAACGAAAAGAAATACTTCCTGAAACAAATCATCGGAGGCGCATTCATCACCATAGCCATGACCGGTCTTGACCAGGAAATGATGCAAAAAAACATCAGCGTTAAGAAATTGGGCAACTCTCAAAAAAATATGCTCACTTACAGCACCGTCATGTTATTTGTAAACTTCCTTTTCCTGATGCTTGGCGGTTTGCTGTATTTGTTTGCATCAAGCAAAGGACTAACTGTTAAAGGCGACGATTTATTCCCTACCATAGCCCTGAAACACTTGCCCGGCATAGTATCCATCCTGTTCATCATCGGCTTAATCTCCGCTTTATTTCCTTCTGCCGACGGAGCAATAACCGCCCTTACTTCTTCTTTTTGCATTGATATTCTCGGCATCAAACGCAACGAAAAACTTAATGACAAACAAAAATCGCGCATCCGAATGACCGTTCATTTATCCTTTGCAGCCATCTTTCTTTTGTTTGTCTTTTTCTTCAAAGAACTGAACAACAAATCCATTATTTCCATTTTGTTGGATGTTGCCGGATACACTTATGGTCCATTGCTTGGTCTTTTCGCCTTCGGAATTCTTACTAAACGAAGTATCAGCAATACCCTTGCTCCGGTAGTCTGCATCATCGCTCCGCTGTTATGTTATTTAATTCAATATAATTCTACCTCCATCTTTGGCGATTATCAAATAGGAATTGAAATGCTCATTTTGAACGGGATGATTACTTTTGCCGGACTTTGGGCAATAAGTAAAAGTATTGAAAAATGAAATTTTAAAAGCTGCTATAAAATATTTTGACTCAAATAACGCATATTTCAACTCAAATAACGCATAATTTGACTCAAATAACGCATAGCTCGTGGAAACCTACGCATAGCTCGTGGCGAGCTACGCATAGCTCGTGGAAACCTACGCATAGCTCGTGGCGAGATACGCATAGCTCGTGGCAACCTACGCATAGCTCGTGGCGAGCTGCGCATAGCTCGTGGCGACTAACGCATAGCTCGTGGCGACTAACGCATAGGATTCCGTAACCAATTAGAAATATTAAAAAACAAACTTAAATTTAAACTATACTATACCAACGATGTAATCATTCCATAATCAGTATAATCATTCTCAAATGAAAGAAACAATCAAATACATTATCCTTAGCGTGGTCGCGCTGCTATTATTCTTTTTACTTTCGCAGGTACGATTCGACATTCCTGTTGAGCAACTCAAGCCCCTCTATGCCAATGAAAATTCAAAGTTCATGGAATTGGGCGGCATGAATGTTCATTATCGTGATGAAGGCGCAGGAATTCCGTTGGTACTCATTCATGGCACCGGTTCGTCGCTCCAGACGTGGGACGGCTGGACGGAGGAACTATCGAAAGAATTTCGCATCGTTCGGCTCGATTTGCCCGGCTTTGGCTTAACCGGACCTAATCCTCAACGCGACTATTCCATGAAATATTATACCGATTTTCTTGATTCGTTCCTTATTCGTCGCGACATTCGGCAATGCTATATTGCAGGCAATTCTCTTGGTGGCGAAATTGGCTGGGAATATGCGCTTGCGCATCCTGAAAAGGTAAAAAAGCTCATTTTGCTCGATGCCGCCGGTTATCCTTTCGGGAAGAACCGACATGCGCCGTTGGTTTTTTCATTAGCCCGAATGCCCGTTCTTAATCATATATTAAGGTATGTAACCCCTCGTTATTTTCACAAAAAATCATTGAAAGAAGTTTATGTAAACGATGCAAAAGTTACCGATGAATTGGTTGAGCGCTATTACAAATTGTCGTTGCGAGAGGGCAACAGGCAGGCGTTTATTGACCGCGCACAACAGGCGAACTTTGACGACGCTGAAAAAATTAAGCAAATAAAAACGCCGACACTTATTCAATGGGGAGCCGGAGACATTTGGATTCCCGTGCAACATGCTTATAAGTTTAAATCAGACCTTGTAAACTCCCGCCTGTTGCTCTACGATGGTGCTGGTCATGTTCCGATGGAAGAAATGCCTGTGAAAACTGCTAAAGATGCAGGGGATTTTCTAAGGGATTAGGGCATTGAAAACCGAGTAGCTTTCATTTCAGAAAGGCATCATTTCATTTTTTAACCTGCTCATAACATTTAGATTTGATGTTGGAATTTAGCGCTGCAAAATAGAAATTTTTCAAATATTCAAATAAGAATGAAAGAGGTTTGAGCGGCTCACAACTTGAGTTGTATCGTTTATTCAATCCGCTACATTAGTATTCTTTTACACCGCTCTCATCGCATCCACCGGGTTGAGTTGCGAAGCCGTATAAGCAGGAATGAACCCGGAAATAACCCCTATGGAAGCCGACAGCATTAAGCCAAGCATAATGTTATATCCGGTTAATGTTAAATCCATATCAAAAATATGGCTGAACACCACACTTCCCATATACACGATTAACAAACCTGCCGAGCCGCCAATAAGGCAGAGGATTACGGCTTCAAACAGGAATTGCAGCAGGATGAAGTAGTTCTTTGCTCCAAGCGCTTTCTGAATGCCGATGATGTTGGTTCTTTCTTTAACCGAAACAAACATGATGTTTGCAATGCCAAAACCGCCAACCAAAATGGATAAACCGCCGATGAACCATCCGGCAATGCCAAGAATCTTAAACAAGCCGTCGAAGCCCTTCGATATTAAAACCGTTTCATTGAGTGCAAAATTATCTTCCACAGTAGGGCGCAGCTTCCTCACTGAACGCATGATTCCTCTTAGCTCGTCTTTGATTTCCTCGTTGGTGATGCCTTTCTTTGCGCGTACCATGATAAAAGGATTGAGGCGTTCCTTTCGGATGTCGAACAATTTGCGCGCGAAATTGACAGGCATGAGCAATTGATTGTCGAGGTTGTTTCCAAAAATGCTTTCGCCTTCTTTCTTGAAAACACCTATGACCATTAGTTTAATTCCCTGCACTTTCACCTCCTGCGCCAACGGACTTTTATTTCCAAAAAGACCCTGCGCCACTTCGCTTCCTATCAATGCCACCGCTCTCCCGCCGGCAGATTCACCTGCCGTGAAATACCTGCCTTCGGTAAGTTCAAAATCCCGCGCTTTGTCATAATCGTGCGAAACAGCCATGATGTCCACATTTTCCAGGTTGCTGTTGCCATGCTCCACTGTTTTATGCGTTGAAATCATGAAAGCGCTTGCTTCGGCATCCTTGCTTCTCTTAGTTATTTCAGTGAGTTCGGTGATAAAAGGCACAGGGCGGTTCATGTATTTCCACCAGGGGTAATCGGGTCCGAAAGTCCAGGGCCATTTTTCAACATAGATGACATTATCGCCCAGCGTGGAAATGCTGTTTCGCACATTGCGCTCCATGGAATCAACAACGGTAAGTACGGATATAATTGCAAGGATGCCAATGGTAATGCCAAGCAGCGACAGGAAAGTGCGCAATTTGTTTACCACCAGCGAATTGAACGCCTGGAGAATGCTTTCGGAAAATAGTCGCAGAAACAGCATATTAAAAAGAATGGAACGCTGATGACACTGATGATTATGATAAAAAAGATTAAAAAATCATGCTAAATCATAATCATCATAAAAATCTGCGTTCAACTTACTTCAACAAGCGTAAACTCATAGCTTTCCATGATTTGGTTGGCAAGCAACTTTTTACATGCATCCTCCACTTTGGCTTTAGCGGTTTTTTGGTCCTTTGCCTCAACTTCGAGGGTGATGTGTTTGCCAATCCTTACATTGTCAATTTCGGGCAAGCCGATATTTTTCATGGTTGAACTTACCGCTTTCCCTTGAGGGTCTAATAAAGCAGCGTGGGGCATGACATTAATTTCTGCTATGAATTTCATATTTTATTGAAGATTGAAGATTGTGTTGGTAACTTTTCAAAAGTTTAAAACTTTTGAAAAGTTTACGCGGTTATTTATTATTGAAAGAACAATATATAAAAGTACAATAAAAGGAACTGCCGTTATATGTAATATGATAAAAAGCGCTAATGAAATCGCCACAAAAATAAACCTTATTTTATTATCCTGCCATGAAATATTTTTAAACTTCAAAGAAAATAAGGGCAACTCCGAAACCAGCAGCCCTGACATGATGACAGAAAGGGCGATTAAGAACCAGGGATTTTCAAAATAAGGCGATATCTTATATTTATCAATAGCAATGATGAGGGGCAGAGAAGCAATCAACATGGCATTGGCGGGTGTAGGTACGCCTATAAACTTATCAGTTTGTCTTTCATCAATGTTGAATTTAGCCAATCGCAATGCGGAAAATATCGGGATGATAAAAGCAAGAAAGGGCAAACAGTGTGCTATTCGCTCATCAAAGGGCATGGTTTGCAAACCGGCTTGCATTAATTTATAAACAATCACACCAGGGACAACACCGAAAGAAACGACATCGGCAAGTGAATCAAGTTCCTTCCCGATAGGTGAAATATAGTTGAAAAGCCGTGCAGCCATTCCGTCTGCAAAATCAAAACAACCGGCAACAAAAACCAGGCGTGAAGCGATGATAAGGTTTCCCTGCAAAGCAAAAACAATAGCGAAACAGCCACTAAGCAGATTCATGCAGGTAAGAAAATTAGGGATATGCTTCAAGAAATAATGAATTATGAATTATGAATGAATTTGAAGGGGCTAAATTATCAATTATTGCCCACACACAATAGAACACGGATAAAACGGATGCGACAGATAAAAACAGATAAAAAATAAAAAATCCGTGAAAATCCGTTTAATCAGTGTCATCCGTGTTCCATTCACGAATAAAAGTATTTCTTCAACCGTAGAAACCTCATTTCAAAGTAAACCCAACTGATATATGCCATTGGAATAATGATGATAAGCGCAACAAGCGGTTTGATGATTAGCAGTCCGAAAACAGCATTGTCAAGCGCTAATATGCTCAATGCGCGGTTTCCGATAAGAATACCTATTTCGTGAAAGCAAAAAAGCCCGTAAGAGATAGAGCCGAGAAATCCGAGCCATTTTATTCTTCCGAATTTATAAAATGAATGGATGCAGAAATTCTGCTCGAAAATAAAGAAACCCAGGAAAAGGGCGAAGGTGAGCTTTTCGATGATGATGTTAATGATAGCGGGTAAAAAATGGTTATCAAAAATCGGGTGATAAAAAACAAGGCAGATGATAAACAGCATATATATAAAGGTAATGCCGCTTCTTTTTAAGTTAATGAGTTCATTGAAGCCGGTTCGTTTATAGAAAGAGATAAACGCAAATAGGGCTCCCGTAGCTATATCAGCCAGCAGAAAGAGTGTGTGAAAAAACAAATTCGTATGACCGAAACGAACTAAAACAGTTATGATAAATACCAGGAACAATAATCCAATCAACCATTTTACTCTATTTCTGAAAACGATGAGCAAAAAGGGCCATGCAATATAAAACTGCTCCTCTACTGATACGCTCCAAAGTACGCTGATGACCGGAAGATAAGTAAAACCATGTTGAATCAGGTAAAAGTTTCCCCAGAAAAAGATAAAATAAAGCGGGTTGGCATTTTCATAATAAGGTTCGTGCAGTAAATCTTTTAAAGCAGGAAAAATGACAAAGCCCATAAAAAGAACAAGGAAATAGAGGGGCCATATTCTCAATGCCCGCCTGATGTAATATTTTAATGGATTGAATCTTCCGCCCAATTTCCACTCTTCCAGTATCACCCAGGTATTGATATAACTTGACAGCACAAAGGCAAAGCTGAACCCGGTTTTACCTGCAATAACCGTATAATTATAGAAAAAGATATACCAGGAAGAAGCTTTTACCGTTAAACTGTAAGTATCTAACGAATGACCGAAGAAGATGAAGAAGAAAGAAATGAACCGTAACGCATCAAGGTTATCAAAATACGTTTTTGGCGTCTGGAGATTCAATTCAATATAGTATCTTATTGTTTAAATCTTCGCACATTTTGGCAAAAATAGAACACGGATGACACTGATTAAACGGATAAGAACGGATAAAATTAAAATCAGTTTTTATCAGTTTAATCAGTGTCATCCGTGTTCTATACATTATCTCGCAATAACAATATTCTTATGGACAAGCACATTATCCATCAACATTCTGAAACAATAAATGCCTTCCGCCAATCCTGAAACGTCAATTTCCATTTGATTGAGACCTTTGCCAAGCGGTTTCTGCGGAAAGGTGAGCAGTAATTGTCCTTCCATGTTAATCAATGATAAACTCATTTTATTTTCAGCAGGAGCGGTAATGTTCAGCAATATTTTATTGCTTGCAGGATTAGGAAACAAAACGAGCGCCGGCTCTGATGTCATAACAGGAGCATTGACCAATGTGCAAAGGGAGTCAACCGCACTGAAAAGATTCACCCTGCCCGTACCCATTCCGCCTATGTAGGGCGCATTATTAGGTATTGTATCTATATTATCGGCAGTAGCTTTGAGCCGTTCGCCAACTTGTTGCATGGTCATGGCAGGGAAATGCGACCTTACAATGGCAGCGCAGCCGGAAACAATGGGAGCGGCATCGGATGTGCCGTTACCCCATGCCATCGGCGATTCATCATAAGCCCCAAAATAAGTACCTGAAATATAAATATGCAACGCGGGCGCTGATATATCAACTAAGGAATTATATTCATAAACATGCCGGTCGTTGGAATCAGTTCCGGTAACGCTCAAAACATTGTTGTAGGAGGCAGGATAATAAATTGTTGTATCGGAATTATTTCCGGCTGAAGCGACAATGAGTACATCATAAGTGCTGGTAATATAATCAATAATGCTTTGTTCGGCAGCAGAATAACTTGTATCGCCCCAAGAGCAATTTACGATTTGGCAACCGTGCTCCACAGCATAAATAATTCCTTCATAACCTGCGGTGATAATATGAAAATCACTGTCAGGACTGGCTTTTATGGGAAGACATTTACATTTAAAACCAACTCCGGCGCCGAACAGATGGTTATCGGCAGTGCCGCATACAATGCTTGCTACAGGACCACCATGAATGTCGCTGTTGATGGAATCTGTCCCGGAATACACGTTATGACCGGTTACATCATAACCACTATCCGTAGCATCCCATCCGTAATAATTATCAACATAGCCGTCGCTGTCGTTATCAAAACCGTCAATCGGGTCATTGTAATTGTATTTGATATTTCCCGAAAGGTCAGGATTGAACACATCGAAACCGCTGTCCACAATGCCAACCACCACATTGGTATCGCCTTTTTCGCAATCCCATGCTTCAAAAGCGTGAATCTTGCGATGAAACCACTCCTTTGGAATGGAAGGGTCGTTGGGAACATACAGGGGTTGAGCAATATAGCTTGGCTCCGCATATTCAAATATTCCGGTTGTAAGCAGCCGCTTAATGGCATTTTTCACATCGCTTTGTTCGGGAATATTGACCACATACATTAAAGAAAGGTCAGCCAGCTTTTCCCCTCTTTCATTAACGCTTGCGGCAGGAGGCAATATTTGCGGGAAGCGCTTCTTTATGCTTATTACGCCCAATTCGTTGGCTACCGGCTTCAACGCATCCGCATCAATTCCGTTTATTTTACAATAAAGCCGGTAAGCCGGTTTTACATTTGCGATGATAACGCCGGGAAGATAAGCGGGCGTTGGCTTGTTATTTTGCGGGTTATTGGCAACAGGAGCGTGTTGTTGAGAATACGCTGCTGCCGTTTGCATAAACATAAGAAGAACAGCTAAAGGGGTAGTGAGTGTTTTCATAAGGAGGGTCAATTAAGGTTAAATTACTTACTGCAAAGCTACATAATTTTTCCGCAAATGTAATTTGCGTTATTTTTGGCATCGGGAATTAACCTTCATCAGCTAAAAAAATGTCACGCAAAGGCGCAAAGACACAAAGAATTTTAATTAAGGGGGAACCTTCGGTTCAAGACCGCAAAGGGTCGCAGGGCTTTGCGGTCTTGCACGAAGTGCCATTTTATTTTTATTTAACTCTGCGACTTTGCGTCTTTGCGTGAAACTGTTATTTTTAACGTAGTCCTTATCCATTGCGCACAACCATCATCAAATACAGCCCTTTCCTGTTACTCGCGTTATGGCTGCTGCTTCAGTTATCTTTTCTGAAAGCCGACCCTGACGGCTCCATTAATTATAACAGCAGAGATGTTTGGACTGATGAAGGACTGAACACAAGCCAGGTAAGAAATTATGTTAATCATTACGGTTATGATATTGGTGAGTGCGATAATCTTGTCAAAACTCCTTTATTTTCCTTCTCGCTTATTCCCGGTTTTGAGCTTTTCGGAACTCATTTATGGGTGAGCCGTCTTTTTGTATTGTTATTTACCTGCCTGGTGATAAGCGTTTTCCTGAAAAATACCCATTTGAAACATCTGGGTTTATTGATGTTGTTGATTTGTTTCACACAGTTCCATATCTTCCAGTACAGTCATTATGGGATGGCGCAAATGTATGGTATTGATTTTATCCTGCTTTCCCTGTTTTTTCTTTATAAATATTCACAAACCTCAAACCCCAATCCCAAAACCTCAAACCTTTTTCTATCCGTAATGTTTAGCTCTTTTGCATGGTATGCCAAAATTCAATTCATATATGTTTTAATCATTATTCCGGTTACACTGTTTTTCTATGCCCGAAAAGATTACACCGATGCGGGCAAAAATAAATACAGAGTTCTGTTTATTTCGCTTGGGTTTACCTGTTCGTTTGTTCTTTTTTATTTTCTCGCCTGGTATTTTCCCAACCGGGAAGTTTATAATTTTATCCTGGCAGATGAAAGCGCCGGCAGGTTAAACCTGGCGACAAATTTGTTTTTGCGGGCGAAACATCATATAGAAAATGCAATATGGATTGGAACCCTTAAACTATATGCCATCGCTTTAGCAGGCGCATTATGCTTCCTGTTCATTTTATGGAAAAAAATAACAAAGCAATATTTCATCGTCCTGCTTTTCGTTATCGTCTGGTGGCTGACGGAACTTCATAATTTGCTATTTGTACAATTGCCAATGAGGTACTTATTGTCATTAATTTTCTCAACAAGCTTTTTGATTGCTTTTATTATGTTTCTTTTTTACGAAACCGGAAAAGTTGCACAATACATCATCAGTTGCTCAACAATCATTATCGTTGCAGTAAATTTATTTTTTCTATATCACGGCTTTAATGAACGAACATATTCCATTGCAAACATCAATGAATATATTGCCCGCACTACATTCGGCGAAAGCCCTGTTTTAGGTAATTGGGGTCCTGCACTTGCATGGGATTCGCGGGCAAAAGTTACACCCGTGAGCAGCGAATACATACCCGATAAGCCCCGGCTGAATCATTTCCATCCGAAATTAATCATTATGGAAGCAGGCGAAGAAGACAGCAATCATACTGATAAAACTCAAAGCGTAAACATTCGTGAGTTAGCCGATTCCTCCCGCACTTTCCATGTAGGACAATACAATGTTGTTTTGTATTGGATGAAAAAAGAGATATACGCGAAAGATTAATTTATCGGGGAAAAATTTGTTTTATTGCATTACAAGTAAAGTTCTATGACAGACATCTTTATTTGCAGCGCAGTTGTTAAGTACAGTATTAACACCGTGTCCTGCGATTACATGAGCTTCCCATTCAACAGTTATTGTATATGAAGCTCCAACAACAAGACCTGAAAGAGGAAGTAATATGCTTGCGTTCCATCCAAAGGCGACTATTTGGGATAAGGTAACATTATCATAATCAAAGTCAGTTGCCACTACCATGGCTCCGCCTATAATTACCCCGTTTTTTTTCATGTGAAATCTAACTTCTTCCGGCGATGGAGAAAAAACAACGGCAATATATCCGGAAGCAGAAAATTCAGCCATTGCAAGGGCGCTTGTGGCAGTAAATGTTACCGACATATCAGGCATTGGGACAGAAACAGTTGAATCAGTGGTAGCATCCGTTATTCCATTTGCATAATGAAAAGTTGCGCCACCGCTTCCCGGAATTCCTTGAGGTCCTGTCGCTCCTGTCGCCCCCGTTGCTCCTGTTGCGCCCGCAGGTCCGGTTGCTCCCGTAGCTCCGGTTGCTCCCGTAGCTCCGGCAGGTCCGGCGGGACCCGCAGGTCCGGCGGGTCCGGTTGCTCCCGCAGGTCCGGTTGCTCCGGTTGCTCCGGCAGGTCCGGTTGCACCGGTAGCTCCTGCAGGTCCCACAGGTCCTGCGGGTCCTCCTGCAAAACCTGCATTAATAACAGTGCCATTGGAAAGCGTAATATAAAGAGAATCATTAGTTACATGTGCATTGGTTACGTTAAGCCCGGGAGGTCCCGTTGCTCCCGGCGCTCCATTAGCTCCGGCAGGTCCGGAAGCTCCGGCAGGTCCGGCAATGCCCGGAGGTCCTGTTGGTCCGGGAGGTCCCGGAAGTCCCGGAAGTCCACTTCCTGCTGAATCAGGGTCGCACAGAGAAACCCATCCGAACTGTGGCGGAGTGGGGTTTCCTTTCCAATAATAAACACAGGAATCCTGGATGTCATATACCATTAAGCCGATTGCCGGAATATGACCCGAACCCGGGTCATACATGGATAACCTTTGCAAATTATTCATTCTCGGGATTAATAAACCTTTATCATGTGCCGAAAGGTCGAGAATGGCAGTCGGGTCGGGAGTGATGGTTCCGATTCCCACATTGTTCTGTGCTGATAGCAACAAAGGGAACAGCAGGACTATAACTGTAAGAATGTTTTTAACAGGTGATAAAAGTTGTTTCATAATATCGTTTATTAAGCCCGCAAAGTTGGTTAAAATATTTGTAATTTGCAAGAACATGAAGGGATATGGGATGCAAACCAAATTGTCGCACAATCCGAAGGATTGTATAGTAATAGCCGTAGGTGAAACCTACGGTAAAGAAGTTAGCAACGAACAGAACCCCAACGGGTTTAAGAACCCAAACAAAATTCAACCCCAGTCGGGGTTGAGATACTATCCATTTCGTTACCGTAGGTTTCACCTACGGCTATTATTATTAAACTGCTTCGCAGTTTTTAAAATTAGTTATGGAGTTATTTAGGTTTGCAATGCAGAACATTAGGTTTCCGTTGCGGCGGGTTGTGCTTCCGTTGCAGCAGATTATATTTCCGATGCAGCAGATGGAGTTTCTTATTCAGGAGATGTAAAAGTTGGGGCTAACATTAAACAAGTTAGAACTAACTTTGAACAAGTTAGAACTAACTTTAAACAAGTTAGAACTAACTTTAAACAAGTTAGAACTAACTTTAAATAAGTTAGACCTAACTTTTAACAAGTTAGAACTAACTTTAAACAAGTTAGAACTAACTTTAAATAAGTTAGACCTAATTTTAAACAAGTTAGACCTAACTTTAAACAAGTTAGACTTAACTTTAAACAAGTTAGACCTAACTTAAAATTAGTTAGGTCTAACTTTTATTAAGTATGCGCATACTTAATAAGGAATAACGTATCTTAATGTCTTGAAATGAAAGGAATTGGATTGCTCCACAGTCCCGTTCCCTGTGCGTTGGATGCATTAACACGGAACCACACTTCTTTTCCGTGAACCATCTTCGGAATGATTAGCTTAAATGAATTGGAAATGATAAGCACGAGACTCCAACTGGCTTCATCATCGGGTGTTTCAGACATTTGCACGCAAAAAATTACCTTATACTGACCAATCGGTTCAATCTTGATTTTAGCAGTATGCGCTTCCGCTCCATCATCAATATCTTTAATAATCACCTGCCCTGGAACTGGTCTTGGAGTCGGTTCGGCGCTAACTTTAAAACCGCTAAACGTAAGTTTTGCTTTGTCGCCGTCCGCAATTTTATTCACATAAATCAATTCATCCTCCAGCATCCTGAATAAAACGGTGGATGCCTGGTCTCTCGATGCAATAAACGAGTGGTCGCCTGCATCAACCTTACCCGAAAAATTGTTAACAACCTCTACCTGGTCTTTAATCGCCTGCAATGCAGGGTCAGGAACAGCATAGATGTCGCTGTGTTCCTCCATGGCGGTAGTTACCGCCCTTGCCCTTGCAACTACCTTTTTATAGTCGGTAGGTTTCTGGATACCGATAATTGCCATGAATCGTTTTTTCATTGTTTTGTGTGAAAGTTTTGCGGAAGCGCCTTATTGGAAATAATTGTGCAAATGTATTGAAAAAATAAAAGCCACATGTTCGTGGCTTTTATTAATGAAATGCTATGAAAGTATTAATGCTTACTTTCCAATTGTTTAATTCGTTCAGTGAGTATTTCAATCTGTTTTTGCTGTTCTTTCATACCTTCAATAAGAACAGGAATTAATCCGATATAATTTACGGATTTTATTTCCATTGTTTCAGTTTTTGATGATTGTGCAATTTTTCCATTACCTTTAGCAATAAGTTTAGCGCCTTTAGTCAACTCGGGGAACACTTTTTCCAATTCATCAGCCATTACCCCCATACTTTTTTTGCTACTTAGCCCATACTTTTCTACCAATTCCGGCTTAAAATCATAAGTATAGCCGTTAATCTGAAGTAATTTCTTAAGGGGACTTTCAATTGGTAGAATATTGGTTTTTATCTTTCTATCAGATGGACCATAAAAACCACCTGTGTTATATTGGTCGCCATTAAAATACGCAGCCCACGGACCAACTCCACCGCTAATTGAGGGACATTGAGCATATACACCTACAGCATTGACATCTGTGGAGTTCGTAACAAAATAACCGCCATAACCTGCACCAGTAGTAGGAATATGCAATCCAAACATGGCTGAATAGGTGCCATATGTAACAGATTCTAAAGAATTATAATTGTTGGAAGCAGCAGTATTGCCAAAAATATAACCTGTTCCGGCAGCAGTAGTATTACTAAATTCCCCTACATCGCCTCCTGCTACAGATGCTGCCGTAACATTGAGTTTTGCAATTGAACCAAGTCCAAATAATGAGGTACCCGGTGTAATTGTCCCGATTCCCACTGCTGTTCCATTGTCAAAAATCTGGGAATTACAAACTGTGGTAGCATTCGTAAATTTTGCCACAAAATTTGTGGTAGCCCCTCCGCAAATGCTACTTGAACCTGACCCCGCCGGTCCGGTTGGTCCTGCAGGTCCTGCGGGTCCTTGTGGTCCTGTTGCTCCATTTGTTCCATTTGTTCCGTTTATTCCATTTGTTCCGGCAGGTCCGGCGGGTCCAGTAGCTCCAGCAGGACCGGCAGGTCCTGTTGCACCCGTTGCTCCGGTAGGACCCGGAGGACCTTGAGCTCCTCCTCCTGGTCCTGTTGGTCCTGGTATTCCCTGTATTCCTTGCGGTCCTGTAGCACCCGCTGCGCCATTAGCTCCGGCAGGTCCTGCGGGACCGGTTGGTCCGGTTGCTCCCGGCGCTCCGTTAGCTCCGGCTGCTCCCTGCGCTCCTGCTGGTCCGGCAGGTCCTGCAACACCGGCAGGTCCGGCGGGTCCTGGAGGTCCCGGCGAACCCGGCGAACCGGCAACGCCCGGCGCTCCTGTCGGTCCCGGAGGTCCTGTTGGTCCCGGAGGTCCCTGAAGTCCAAGTCCTCCTGAATCAGGGTCGCATAACGAAACCCATCCGAACTGCGGCGGAGTGGGATTTCCTTTCCAATAATACACGCAGGAATCCTGAATGTCATATACCATTAAGCCGATTGCGGGAATATGACCCAACCCGGGGTCATACATGGATAACCTTTGCAAATTATTCATCCTCGGGATTAATAAACCCTTATCATGTGCGGAAAGGTCAAGAATTGCAGTCGGGTCGGGAGTGATGGTTCCGATTCCCACATTGTTCTGTGCTGATAGCCACAACGGGAACAGCAGTGCAATGGCTGCAAGGATGTTTTTAAGAGAAGTAATGGATTGTTTCATATTTATTGTTTTTTTTGAGCGTCCAAAAATAGTAATTTCTTTAATACCTAACGCAACAAAGTTACATGCCCCATAAATTTTCTGTCCACATCGTTAATATCCGTAACAATAATGACCCATGCGTAAACATCACTCTGCGCTTTTATTCCTTCAAATGTCCCGTCCCATCCCTTAGTAATATCCCTGCTGCGAAACACTTCACTTCCCCAGCGATTGAAGATGCGCATGGAGAATCCATCCGTCTTTATTCCATCGCCCCTGGCAAGGAAAGTATCATTCAAGCCATCGCCGTTAGGAGTGAAACCGTTGGGAACATAGAGCATGAAATCAGGAATAATGGTTATCATGTCTGTTGTGCTGTCCACACAGCCGTTTAGGGTTGTTACTTTCAGCCATACAACGAATGTACCCGTGTCGAGGTAAAAATGTTGGGGATTCTCAAGCGTTGAAGTGCCGCTGTCGCCAAAAGTCCAGTTCCACTGGCTTGCTCCCGTGGAATTGCTTTCAAAAGAAATATTCGGGTCAAGGAAATGGGTAAGCTTGGGATGTGCGATAATTCCGGCATGAGGCAATTGGTAAACCGTTATCATGTTTATGTTAGTGAGTGAATCAATGCAGCCCTGTGCGCTTGTGGCAGTCAGTTTCACACTGTAAACGCCTGCATCATGATAAATATGTGAAGGGGCTGGAGCATTGGATGTATTTCCCACAGCAGCATTATCTCCAAAATTCCAGGCAAAACTATTAGGAACAGGATTTCCATTGGCATTGTAAGTAAAATTAACTGATAGCGGCTGACATCCTGCTACCGGAACGGCAGAAAAATTAATGACCGGCAATGGATTTACGATGATTTGGATGGAATCAGTATCGGCAGGAGTGGTGCATCCGTCACGGACATAAAAATGGTACATGATGGTGTCCAATGGATGAACATTCACCGGCGAGGTAACAGGGCTTGCTCCTTCAATCCATCCAAAAGTAAACTGACCATTGCCTCCCGAAGCAGAAAGATTAATGCTCGTGCTATCGCCAACGCAGATGGGATTTGGTCCTCCGGCAGTAACTGTAATGTGAAGAGCCGGAAATACATTTATTGTACTGCTTACAGGTTGGGAAGTGCAAAGATTCACATCTGTTACCGTAACCGAATATGTTGTATTAATGACTGGAGCAACAACGGGACTTTGGACGGTAGGTGTAGTCAGTGTAGGGTCAGCAGGAACGGATGACCAGGAATAAGTATAAGGCGAGGTTGAACCGCTTGCATTGGCATGAAGTGTTGCGCTTTGCCCAATACATAATGTGGACACTGCCGGAATAACAACAACCAACGGCGTAGGTTCGGTGATGGTAATAGTGGAATCAAGCGCGCATCCCAATCCATCAGTAACAATTACCGTGTAAGGTCCGGCAGTGAGCATGTTGATATTTCCGGTTGTTTGTCCTCCCGGCGACCATGAATAGGAGATTGGGACGGTTCCTCCTGTAATCGTTATATTAATGGAACCGTCAGTTCCTGCATTACAGGTCGTGTTAATATGCGTTTCAGTTAAAACCAATCCTTGCGGTTGAGTGAGGGTAATGGTTAATGTTGCGGTACAGTTGTTTGCATCGGTAAGCGTTACGGTGTAATTTCCAGCAGTAAGATTTGAAACATTTTGCGTCGCAGCGCTATTCGACCAACTATAAAGATATAAAGGAGCGCCTCCTCCCGGAGTAATGTTAATGGAGCCATCATTACCGCCGCTACAACTTATATTGGTATGTGTTTCCTGCAATGTTAAAACAGGCGGCTCGGTAATGGTAATACTCAAAGAGGTCGTGCAGTTGCTGTTGTCAGTTACGGTAACCGAATAAGTCCCTGCAATAAGATTATTCAGGTTTTGAGTGGTTATTCCCCCCGGCATCCAGCTATATATATAAGGTATGGTTCCGCCGTTCGGAGTAAGGTTAATGCTTCCGTCGTTTAAGCCGTTGCAGGAAACCGGTGTATGCGTTTCAGTGGCAGTAAGCGGCAATGGTTCAATCAGCATAGTATCTAAGACGGCAGAACAGCCGTTATTATCCGTAATGGTAACGGAATAAGCGCCCGCCGTCAGATTAGAAAGGTTTTGGGTAATCTGTCCTCCCGGCGACCAGTTGTATGAATAAGGTATAGTTCCTCCCGAAACGGTAATATTGATAGCGCCATCCGCAGCCCCGTTGCAACTGATGTTGTTTGCAGCGGTGATGGAAGCAGTCATTCCTGCCGGTTCAGTAATGGTAACGGTTGAAGTTGCCAAACATCCCTGCGCATCGATTACTTTCAGGTTATATGTTCCTGCCGGCAGATTGTTAAATGTCCCTCCCGCCTGCGTGGTAGTCCCGTTATCAATACTGTATTGAAAAGGAGCGGTGCCTGAAGTCGGGGCATTGATGGTGATGCTTCCGCTGCTGCCGCCGTTGCACAAAACATTGGTAAATGCACTGGTATAAACAACCTGGTTAACAACAATTGTTTTTGTATCGGAATTACCGCAGGGGTTAGGAATAGTATAGGTAATCGGAAAACTGCCAGCCCCGGCGGTTGCGGGAGTAAAAAGCCCGGTAGCGCTTACACCCGTTCCTGACCATGTTCCACCGGGTGAAGCAGCAACAAGTTGAAAAGGAGCGTCTGTAATGCAGAAAGGTCCGGCGGGGGTGATGGTTGCAAGTGCAGGAGCGGTAAAGATAAACAGGGCGGAATCTTTTTTGATACATCCTATGTTATCCATCCCCGTAAGGATAAACCAGGTATTAACAAGAGGGGCTGGACTAATCAGCGGTGTAAGACTTACCGGAACAGGATAAGCGGGATTCGCCGACCATTGATAGGAATAAGTGTGCGAAAGCGTATGACTGATTGCGCCGTTGAATGGAACGGTATAGATGGAAGCCGTTGCCGGAGTGCAGGAATTATCATGGATTGCAGAAGAGATGTTTCCCGAATTATAGGTAATGGTGGAAGGACCACAGGAACTTGTACCTGAAAAAGTGAGCGTGGCATTGGTTAAAGCGCCAACGTCTGCGGCTATGCAATCATACACCTGCACCGACCAACCTCCCAATGTGGCATCGCAGCCATATATTGGCGACCAGTTATTTTGGTTTGCGTTGAAATTATCGGGAGTGCCCTGTCCGTATATCCCGAAAGTTCCTGTTAAGGGAGTAGCCATTATTCCTCCGAACAAACCGCCCGTACACATCAGCAGCATATTGGTATTGGCGGTTGAGAAACATAAACTGTTGAAATTATCCCCGCTGTTACAGCAGCAACCCCATGCGGAATTTATTTGTTGGGGATTCGGAGCTAACGGCAGTGTCGGGCTTCCGCAACTTGGAGGACCAACGAGATAAAAACCCAAATCAGATACATAAGTATGAACGCCTGTAAAACAAACGGTGATGGATGTGGTTGGTCCGATAATAAAAGGGCTGGGGGGAGGGTCGTAATAAATAAAGTCAAAACCTGATGCAATGTTTCCGGTCATGGTGAAGGGGGTGCAACCGGGCGGAATGGGTAATACGGATACAGTAAGAAGGTTGATGAACACCCATGTCTGGTAACATTGATGGTTTCCGTTAGCATCGGTTATAACCACCCTGTATCCGCCGGACGCAAGCCCGGTAACGGTTGAAGAGGGTACATTGCTGACGGTTTGAAAAGTAGTATAAGATTGTGTTCCTGAAACATAGGAACCCCATGTATAAGTAAAGGGGGCTGTGCCACCCGCCGGTGTTGCAGTCAGTGAACCCGTTACGGGATTTCCGTTTGCATCGGGTGTGCAGAAAATATAAATCTCATCGTTGGGGCTGTAATTAGTGTAAGTGGTTGGTTGGCTGGAACTGGCAGTCGGAGCGGTAATTTGCGCATGAGTATAAGAACAAAATAATATGGCAGCAAGGAAAAATACCCACGCTATTAATAACTGTCGAATGTTGTTAGCTGAATTAAACATGATGCTCTTTGCGAGTGCAAAGCTACTTTAATTTCGGGGTTACCTCAACAAAGTAACCTGACCCACATATTTGCGCTTAAAGCCGTTGAATTCTTTTACATCAAACCTGTAAACATAAACACCTTTTGGGGCAGGGGTGTTGTTATGGTGGAAATTCCCATCCCAACGGTCGTGCAAATCCATTGCTCTGAAAACAACTTCTCCCCAACGGTCATAAATAATCATGCTGTAACTGTCAATTTTATATCCTTCGCTTTCGGGTCCGAAGGTATCGTTTATTCCATTTCCGTTAGGGGTAAAGGCATCGGGGATGTAAAAAGTAAAGACAGGGTTGATGATTACGGTATCTTTTACCGTGTCAGCACAGGAATAAATATTGGAAGAAATCAGTGTTACGATATACGAACCCTCTAAAGCAAAGGTATGAACAGGGTTTTCATCTGTTGAGAAATTACCGTCGCCGAAGTTCCAGTTATAGATGCTGGAATTTCTTGAAGAATTATCAAAAGCCACAACAGGGTCGAGGATGCCGTCGGGGTTCACTCTTTCGGTAAAAATTGCAACCGGCGACGGAATGTTGCTTACATAAGTATGAATACTGTCTCTGCAACCGTGCGAATCAGTAACTTTTACATCATAAGTTCCCAGTTTAAGTCCGGTTATTACCTGTGTATTCACCGAATCTTTCGACCATAAATAAGCATAAGGAGCAGTGCCTCCAAAGGAGGAAACGGTAGCCGTTCCAACAGATTTCTCACAGGTGTCCGTAGCATTTGCAATCGTTAAATCAAGCGGAAGGGGTTGAACGATGTTAAACTGCTGTGTGATAGTGCAGCCATTGAAGTCGGTAACCGTAACATTATAAATCCCCGCATGAAGTCCTGAAATGGCGCTCGTGGTATCTAAGCGCGGATTATCCCATATTTTGCCATAAGGCGCAACACCACCGCTGACACTAATGGTTGCCGAACCGGTAGTATCGCCAAAGCATAAGTTATCGGAATGAGCGGGAGTAATTGCAAGAACTGCCGGTTGCTGAATATTGAAACTATAAGGAATGGTGCAGTTCAAACTATCGGTAACTTCAACGGTATAAATACCTACCGGATAATTCACGATTGAATCGTTTACCAAAGTATTACCATTGAGAGGACGAACACCATTACTTGTCCGAATAACATTTCCGGCGGAGTCTTTCCAAACTAAATTATAAGGTTGAAAGCTGCCATTTATGGAAACGAATGCAGCACCGTCATTTCCTCCAAAACAACTTACATTCCTGATGCCGTTATTGCCCTTTAGTGTATCAAAGCTGATGATGGTATTTGAAATACTCACCACGATGCTGTCCCATTGTACGAAATTGCTACATTCATAAGTAACCCTTGCGTAATATGTAGTAGTTACCGAAGGTGAAACTGTGAGGGAACTTCCTGATGTTATAGAATCTGCGTGTGTTGTACCGTTTACAAACCAATCAATAGGGGCGCCGCTGGTGCCGCTGATGATGGATTCAGGCAGGAAAGGAACGGATGAAATGGTATATGAATTTGGACCATTGGGAGTAAATCGTGTACCCTCATTCGTTGTTGTCCATTGCGAAGGATAATTCCTTCCGGGAACAACCACAGCGATAGTACCGTTAATATTTTGTAAACCATGAATGGCGGCGCCTCCGTTCCATGTTGAGCATAATGGTTTCGTCTCAATATGTGTTTCAATTGCATTCGAGGTTTCAAAAAGTTTTATCTGGCTGGTATAAAGCAACCCGGTGCATGAGAACATGGGAACCTGGCAATAAGATACTACAAATACCCTGTTTGGAGCGGTGCCAATAAGCGCATAACGGATGGTTCCGCCCGCAGGTGTAGGCAATATATCCTGCCAGGGTCCAAGTATGGCATTTATCGGGTCGGAAGCACTTGGAATTGCAGCACTGATAGTCCAGGGAGAATAACCACCTGCAAGCGCTGTGTTAAAAGTGAGGTAATTGTTGGAAGAAATAACTAATTGCGTATAGGTATTACCAAAATAAGTAAAGGAAAAACCTATGTTTACCACACCTCCATAAATATCATCCGATTGAATCCCCGAATTGGTTCCCTGCACCGCAATCACAACTGGCGCCAGCGTAACAGGGTTGCCGGAGCATACAACAGTATCCGGGCCCAAATCAATCTGTGCTAATAACGCTCCTTTAAAACCCAAGAGCAGCAGTAATATCAGCAGGTATTTTTGTTTCATCGAGAGAAATAAACTTCCATTAAGAAAAGTTCAGTTGCTAACAAGCCACAAAAATACGAAAAATACCTGATAAAAGGTATAACTTCATGGATTAATTTCATATTTGTTGCTGTTGTTATCCAATGATCGCTATCATCCCATTATTAAAAATCCCCAATGCTTTCCCTGTAAACTCACTTCCCACAAAAGGCGTGTTCTTGGATTTTGATTTGATGTGCCCGCTTTCAAATTTCCATTTCATTGCAGGATTGAAAAAGGTAAGATTTGCTTTTGCTCCTGTTTCAATCACCGGAACTTTTATATTTAAAATCTTTCGCGGATTTATAGCTATTTTCCTGATAATTTCTTCGGGAGAAAATTCTTTCCCTAAATAAGTTGAAGCAAGCGCATAGCAGGTTTCAAGACCAATAATTCCGAAGGCGGCATTGTCGAACTCTACTTTCTTCGATTCTTCGTCTTCCGGGCAATGGTCGGAACAAATCACATCTATCGTTCCGTCTTTAAGTCCTTTTTTAAGCGCTGTAATATGTTGATTGGTTCTTAAAGGCGGCTTTACTTTATAATTGCTGTCGAAATCAAGCAGTTCGCCGTCATCAAGCACGAGATTATGAACAGCAACTTCGCAACTGACTTTCACCCCGCGTGCTTTCGCTTCCCTGATTAACTGAACGGAACGGGCGGTTGAAATGGTGGCGATATGTATGGACGCATGGTGATATTCGGCAATAAAAATATCGCGGGCAACCTGCACTTCTTCTGCAAGAGCGGGAATACCTTTCATGCCAAGCAAGGCGCTGGTTGAACTTTCATCCATTTTGCCATCGGCAGAAATGCCTTTGTCGTCGCAATAAGAAATAATCAACCCGCCAAAAACTTTTGTATAAAGCAATGCCCTCGAAAGCATCCCCGCATTGGATAATGGTCGTTTATCATCAGAAAAAGCAACTGCCCCTGCCGTGTACATGTCGAACATTTCCGAAAGTTCTTTGCCCTCTCTTCCATGCGTTACCGTTCCTATAGGGAAAACATCCACGAGCAAACCCTTTGCTTTGTTTTTGATGTATTCCACTTCCGACTTGCTATGAATGGGCGGTAAAGTACCCGGCATAATGGCAACGCCGGTAAAGCCGCCGAAAGCCGCCGCATCGGTTCCACTGTTCAAATCTTCTTTGTATTCATAGCCGGGATCGCGGAAATTGACGTGCATATCGAACCAACCGGGTGAAACATGGAGGTTTTGGGCTTCATAAACCTTACTTCCCTTTGACGGCTCTATGTTTTTCCCTATCCTGACAATGTTTCCTTTTTCAATCAGGATGTCTTCCCTGCTTCCATTATGTTTGGAAGAAGGGTCAATGATTTTAGCGGATTTTATTAGCATTGACTATTGATAATAATGGAATACAGATGACACGGATTAAACAGATTAAAACGGATAAAAAAATCAGTGAAAATCTGTTTAATCCGTGTCATCTGTGTTCTATTCATAATTATTTAAACATTCTTAACAACAAAACTTCAATTCCCAGGAAAACCAATGCAAGAATAACAAAAAACTTCCAAAGGCGTACACCTTCACTAAGTTCCTTTATCATGGTAGTCATGTCTTTGTTCTTTGCGGCAATGATGTCAAAATTATGCAAACCCGCTTTGTCAAACATCGTTTTCAATTCGTCAGCATTAAAATAGTTCAGGTCAGATTCTTTGCGGTCATAATTAAAAGAAAGCCCTGCAACGGTATCTTTAGCTGCGGTGAGGAGGTAATTACCCGCCTTTCGCACCTGGTCATGGAGGATAATATTAGTAACGGAGCCGATGGTTTTCTGGTCAGGAATGATTTCGAAATTTTCCCCTGTGCGGATAATCTTTAGCCCTGCAACGGCATCGCCCTTATAATTCAGGTTGTCTAATTCAATGGCGTCGTCTTTACCGATGATGTAAAACAATTTTGCGGGGGGGCTTGCTGAACATTGCTATATTGTATAAGGTGGGCACAAAAATAGCATGTCGCGGAAAATTACTCCAATTACCGCTCAACGGAACCGCCGAAACATACAACTTGCCTTTCCCTACGGCATATTTTGAAAGAAATGAATTACCGCTGCTTAACCTCAACAAATACTCCTCGTTCGATTGCTGATTTTTAACAAAGTTATAATGTTTGCTCACCACCGGCAGGTCAATGTTTTCGCTTATTTTCCCAAATACATTCCTGTATAGCTCATTTTCAAAATTAATTTGAGACACCTTAGTCGCGTTGCTGTCAAAACCTGCAACGGCTGCCGCTTTGAATGAAGATAGCAATTCATTATAAGAGCCATAATCTATGTGTTGCGAAGGAATGATAAGCAGCCCTCCGCCGTTCTCCACAAATCGCCTGATTTCCTGGCTCAACCCTGATGAAATGTTATTGAGTTCGTTGAAAATAATAAGCCGGTAGTTGGCGAAAGCGGCATAGTTTAGCATACTTTCGGGGTTATTCGTCAGTATAAACAAACTGTCCTTACCGAAAACGGCATTAATGGATTTGCTTTGCTTGTCGCCGTTAATACAAAGCACGGGGATATTCGGAGCGACATCGAAACTGAAATAGAACACATCGTCGTAAGTGATGGGATAATCCGTAATACTCAATTCCGCCTGGTGAATGCCCGGTTCAGAAATAGTGAACGACATTTTTATTTCTGCTGTTCCTCCGGCTTCAATATTGATGCTCGCAAGGGCTTTTTGTTTACCGTTGATGGTTAGCTTTGCAGGAATGTTTTCAACCGGCTCCTTCGATGTGTTCCTGACCCTTACCAGCAGTTCCTGGGTTTCGTTCAGTTGCCTTACAGGTGTGGTAAACCAGCAGGAATCAAGGTAAACATTGGCGGTTTGTGCAGCAGCGAGCGGAATAAAATAAACATTAAGCGAGGAATCTGGTTTAATATCCTGCACATCGCTGACCGTTTTTTGAAAGTCGGAAATGATAAATAAAGTTTTCGCTCCTTTTGAAAAAGATGAAACAGCGTCTTTTTGTCTTGCATAAATGGCTGACAAAGTCCTTGATGAAGGGCTTATCTTTATTTCATCCGTCATTTCATTAAATTCTTCCTTGTTCACCAACCGCTGATGCCGCGCTTCAAAATCGTCGGTAAGCAGTTGAAACTTGTCGAATGGTTTGTAAGCAAGCGCAATCTCTGCCGCTTTTTTTTTTGCTTCGTCCAACAAAGTTCCTTCACCACCACGCGCTTCCATACTGAAAGAATTATCAACAAAAACGCTGATGGCTTTTTCTCCTGCCTCCAGCGGGTGGTTTTTCGATTTTAAATAGGGCTGTGCAAATGCGAGCACAAGACACACAATGGCAAGTATCCTCGACAACAAAACAAGCAGATGACGCAACTGCGACTTCGATTGTGTTTCAATCTTTACCTGCCTCAAAAACCTCGTATTACTGAAGTAAACCGTTTTGAAACGCCTGAAATTGAATAAGTGAACAATGATGGGAATGGCAATTGCCGATAGCGCAAAAAGAAACTGTGGATAGAGAAAATTCATCGTGGCAAAAGTAGTGAATAGAAATTAAAAGAGGAGGGTGTCATTCTTTGAAGTTCAGACATTGAAATATTTTCTATTTTTGCACTCCCGTTTTTAGCCCTAAAAGGGATGCTGTCCGATGGTGTAACTGGCAACACGTCTGATTTTGGTTCAGAAGAGTCTAGGTTCGACCCCTAGTCGGACAACAACAAAGTAAATGAACACCCTTGCAATTGAATAAATCGTAAGGGTGTTTTTTATGTAGTTTATAGTATGGTTTATACCCAAGCGTAGGCGAAATAAGCATAAGCGGACGTTTAACCCTCCTTTTTCCCTTCTATTCCTACCAAATAACCCTGTTATTCGTCTAAGAATTGGTTGCTATATGTCCGGGCAACCAATTTCTGAAACAGGGCAACCTTCCGGAGCCCGGGAAACGTATCCAGGAATCAGGGAAACGTATCTCAAGAGCAGGGAAACGTATCACGGATTAAAGGCAATATTTCCCGGAATAAGAAATACCATTGTAAAAAAAGATGTGTTTAACAGATTCTTGATTATGCTGTTTGTGTTTATAAAATAATAAATGTAATTTTGCACTTTTAATTTTCACAACAGGGGCAAAGCTGAAAAAGCCGTAAAACATTCAGCCCCGGATGCCGAAAAGGGAATGAGTAGGCAACAATTTAATACCTTATGCTCATGAAAACAATTACAAAATTATCAGTTATGGTTTGTGCAGTCCTGGCTGCTTGCAGCAATAGTGGAACGGCTCAAAATTTGGTTGCGTTGCAACACGGAAGCACAGCTTCTTTCTACACCACCATTGATGCTGCTGTTGCGGCGGCTGCCACGGGTGATTTCATCTACATTCCCGGCGGCGTTTGGAATATCAACAATCAAATTCATGTGGGAGTCAATTTTGTCGGCGTAGGTTATAATCCTGATTCTTCCAGCGCTACGGGCACTACAAGAATTACCGGGAATGGTTGGTCTGGTATCATTAGAATCAGCAGCGGTTCTGATAACGGTTCCTTTACCGGGGTTCAGTTTCTGCATTCAGTGCTTCTCGGAGGTGATGAATCAACAGGAAACACTATTGTTAATAATTATTCCTTTTCAAGATGCCGTTTTTCGGGTAGTAATAGCGGTTGGTGTGATAATAGCGTTGGTCTCTTTTTAAGTTGGTGTGGCGGTGCATTGAGTACCAATTTATTTATGTCAGAAAATGTTCTTGATACAAGGATAGCGGGTGGTGATATTTCAAATGTAACTTTTGTAAAGAATATCTTCAGCGATAATGGTGGCTGGACGATTGACCATGTGCAGAGTTCTCAATTCTGGAATAATATTTTCATGCAAACTAATGGTAGTGAATATGTGTTTCATCATTCTTATAACAACACATTAGCCAATAATATTTTTCTTGATGTGAATGATTATATTGTTTATCCGGGTGAAAGCAATACCGGAAATATATTTAATAATAATATCTTCTCGGCGCCTCAATACAGCATTTACGGAAGTACGGATTTTAATTCAAGTTGGGCACAGGCGCAAAATACTATTTTAACAAATATTACAGCCAATTCTTTTGTTGCTACCGATGATTATCATGTACTATCTACTTCCCCTGCTCATCTTGGAGGAAACGATGGAACAGATATGGGGGTTTTTGGAACAACAGTACCATTTAAGATTTCCGGTGTGCCTTTTAACCCACATATACAATCGCAATCTATCGGTACCAGCACTGATTCGCAGGGGCATCTGCCGGTGAATATTCATGTTGCAGCACAAGGTAACTAAGGTATAAAGGTATAGAGGTATAAAGTCGTTTTACCTTATACCTTTATACCCTATACCCTTATACCTCTAAAAACAATCAACATGAAAAAGATACTTATTTCTCTGTTTCTGCTCTTCCTTTCTTTAAAGGTTTGTTTAGCAGCAACCAATATTGCAAGTTATGAATATTGGTTTGATAATGATTATGCTCATGTAGTCGTTGTTCCGGCAAATAATATGACGGAATATACTTTGACTACAAACATCATCACTACCGGGCTTACCACCGGGTTCCATTTCTTTCACATCCGTTTTTTGGATAATAATGGAAAATACAGTTCTGTGCAAACACAGGTATTCAATAAAACAACGCAGAATAACGGCGTTACTACCCTCATTAATTATGAGTATTGGTTCGACAGCGATTATGCCAATAAGGTAAGCGCTGCGATTGGTAATCTGAACAATTTCAACCTGACTACGGCTCTCAATACGGGAGCTTTGCCCAATGGCTTGCATATTGCGCACATTCGCTTCCAGGATGATGGTGGAAACTGGAGTTCTGTTATCAGCCAGAGTTTCTTAAAAGCTGGAGGGACAAATACCAATGTGAATATTGTACAGTCGGAATATTGGTTTGATAATGATTATGCAAACCATGTTGACCAAACCGCCAACAACCAACCGGAATTTAATTTGAATACTCCTCTTGATGCAGCTTCATTGGGTTCAGGTTTACATGTTTCGCACATTCGTTTCAAGGATAACAATGGAGAATGGAGCAGCGTGATATCACAGACTTTCATGAAGTATGGAAATATTGTCAATGTTACAAATACTGTCCTTGGATATAGGTTTTGGTTTAACAATAGTATCGCAGACAGCCAAAGTGTAACACTTCCTACCCCTCAAAATCCATTTAACTTAATGAGTCAGATTGCTACAAGGAACTTCACTCATCCGGGTTCAAACGACCTGCATATACAGTTTAGAGATACGCTTGGCAACTGGAGCGAAGTGTTGACAAGTACTTTTACCCGGGATTCTATTCCGGTGGCTTATTTCACCAGTGTTCCGTCAGTTTGCGCAAACACGCCCGTTGCATTTCATGACAGCACAACGGAAGCGGATACTTATGCGTGGAATTTCGGAGACGGAAGCGCTGTTGATAATTCTTTTTCACCAACGCATACCTATACATCATCGGGTACATTTACGATTACCTTAATGACACACAGTTCCGTCAGCGGTTTGGACAGCACGATTACTCATTCCATTGTTATTAATCCGCTGCCAACACCCATCATTTCTCCGAGTTCAACTTCCTCCACCTGTAATGGAGCTACCATTACACTTGATGCAGGGGCTTACGCTTCTTATCATTGGACTAATGGCGCAACAAGCCAGGTTATTACTGTTACAGCCGGAGGTGTTTATGATGTTACCGTTACTGATGCAAACGGGTGTACCGGCATTGCATCTCAAACGATTAACGGCAGTTCAATTCCTACGCCGACAATAAGCGCAAGCGGACCAACAACATTCTGTTCCGGTGGTTCTGTAACGCTAACCACCGGAACTTATTCCGCTTACAATTGGAGTAACGGAGGTACAACAAATTCGATTGTTGCAACAACGAGCGGAACATATAATGTAACCGTTACCGATGTAAACGGATGTTCAGCAGTTGCCACACAATCTGTTACAGTTAATCCGAATCCTGTTGCTACAATTACACCAAGTGGTCCTGTTAATTTCTGTAACGGGGCTTCTGTTGATTTGGATGCAGGAACACATACTTCTTACAACTGGAGTAACGGAATGTCCACAGAAAGCATACATGTAACAACCACCGGAAACTTTTCAGTAACTGTTACCAATGGTTTTGGATGCACGGCATCGGCTGCTCAATTTGTTAACAGCAACGGATTGCCTGCACCTGCAATTACTGCAAGCGGACCGACTGCTTTCTGCATGGGTGGTTCAGTAAATCTTGATGCCGGTGTTTATACCTCCTATAGTTGGAGTAATAGTATGGCAACAGAATCCATTACAGTTTCAACAAGCGGTACTTATGCTGTTACTGTTACAGATAATCATGGATGCACGGGAGTTAATTCACAAGTGGTAACGGTTAATCCTTTGCCTACTCCAAGCATCACTCCGAATGGACCAACTACCTTCTGTACAGGTGGCTCTGTTAATTTAGATGCAGGTGTTTATATGTCATATCATTGGAGTAATAGCGCTGCTTCTGAAACTATCACTGTAACAACGACAGGTACATACAGCGTTACCGTTACGGATAATAACGGCTGTACGGGTACGGCTTCTCAATCGGTAACTGTAAATCCATTACCCGCAACTCCGACCATAACACCATCAGGTCCTACTACATTCTGTAGTGGCGGTTCTGTAACCCTGGATGCGGGAACATACCATTCTTATAGCTGGAGTAATGGCACGACTACAGAAACAACTGTTGCAACTACAGGCGGCGCATATATGGTTACGGTTGGTGATAACAATGGTTGTACTGCTCAAAATTCCATTAATATTACGGTGAATAGTGTTGCTGCTTCCATCAATCCGGGCGGCGCGACATCGTTTTGCGTTGGAGGAAATGTTACGCTTAACGCAATGCCAACAGGGGCAAATTATGCTTATGCGTGGTCAAACAGTTCAACCAATATATCAATTACTGTATCAACAACAAATAATTATGCAGTTACAATTACTGATAACAATACATCCTGCACAGGCACTGCTACGATAGGTGTAACATCCAATCCATATCCAACAGTATCGGCATATAATACAGGACCTTATTGTTCTACTTATACCGGTGACTTATTTTCTTCCGGTTCTAATATCAATACTTATAGTTGGAGCGGACCAAACGGGTTTACTTCTACTATGCAAAATCCTACACTACCGAACCTGGTTGATGCAGATGCAGGTACTTACAATGTTACCGTAACAGGTAATGGTGGCTGCACAGCTACAACCTCAACGACTGTCGGCATTTCAGGTCATGCTCCTTATTTTTCCTTTTCAGGAAATTCGGGATTTACAACTGCTTTAGTTAATCCTGATACCGGCGGCGCTTTGGATGTGTATCATTTCCAGGTTACTTATTACAGCGCTGATAATAAAAAACCTTCAACAACTTTCCCCCGTTTGATTTTAGATTATGAGGGTAATGGAATTTTTACCGATGCCAACGACCGTTCTTATGTCATGCAGGAACAAGACCCCGGCGATACCAACATGGTGGATGGTAAGGTTTATTTCTATAATGCGCATAATTTGCCAACGGGTACAACATGGCAGACGAGGGTTATTGCAAATGATAATTCCGCTTCCTCCTGTTCTGGAACTTTCGGACCTTTCTCTTATCCGCATGTGCTGATTGCTCCTAATCTCTTCCTGTTTGCGAATGACATTACTTTCAGCAATCCGCATCCGAATGTTTCTTCACCGCTTACTGTTTGCGCAACCATTCATAATGAATCGGATTATGCAGCCCACAACTTTATCGCGCACCTGCATAACCAGTTTGACTCATTGGTAAACTATGGAGATATTACCGTTGCAAATCTTTTGCCGCACTCAACAACAACAGTCTGCTGGAACATAACCACTCCATCGCAGCCAAGCTGGAACCCGATGCAGGTAACGATTAACCCCAATGGTTTGCTCGACGGAGTTACTTATACCCGAACATTAACGGAAACCAATTATTTAGATAATCAGTCAATTCGTCCTTTTTTGTGCGGAGCGTTTATTTTGCCGGGTGATATTGCAATAACTGCGCATTGCGACCCTGTCGCTACATGCAGTGGTTTGACAGTATCAGGAGTAGCCGCTTATCGTCATACAGCAATTCATTTGCAGGATTCAAGTTGTGCAGGCGCTACGGTAACTGTTCATGTTCCTTCAACAGGCGCGACATTTGTCGGATATACCAATAATTACGGGCAGTATTCAATTCCATTTTATGGCGCTGTGAATGTTGGTAATTATCCTGTAAATATAGCTATCACTGATTATACTTTAAATGGAGATACTACTTCATCCTTTAACATTATCGCTTGCCCAAGCGGAGGTGGTTGTTGCGGCGGTGGCGGTGGCGGCGGCGGCGGTGGAAACCTGGGGGGGAGCGTTTCTTTCCCAGCTTGTTTTAACAACTGTCAAACCGCTACAGGGACTTACACCATTGTTAATTCCGATACT
>Ga0207111_10053_pt1 | contig 32791 bp, 27 predicted proteins | sample Alteio_BWMinHeat_71_FD_153577 | JGI IMG/M metagenome (GOLD analysis project Ga0207111, IMG submission 153577) | Enriched cells from forest soil in Barre Woods Harvard Forest LTER site, Petersham, Massachusetts, United States -... | ecosystem: Environmental > Terrestrial > Soil > Temperate forest >... | reverse complement strand
TGGCTTTTTTAATTGCCAAAGCCCTGTTGTAATTTGTGGAAGAAACATTGGTTAATTGATGGAAAGCATTCAATAAAAGATAAGAATCAACAACACGGATTTGATGGTTAAACCTTTCATTATCCGCATTCAGTTTAGTATTGTTTAATTCTATTTTAGATAGTTCTATTTTGCTTTTGTTTTGTCCGAAAGTGAAGGGAACCCATTCAAGAGAGGCAAGGGATACGCTTCCATAAACGGGTGTGTAATTATTTAACAGACCAATTCCACCCGATGTTGAAAATCCAAAAGGGAAATAAGTCCCCTGAACGCCGTTGGATGTTGCGTAATTAACCTGTTCGTGCAGTTTCAAAGCGGGTAACAGCGCTTCATCTTTTGTAGCTGATAAATGTTTTTCTGATGCCTTCACTTCCCAATCTCTTGCTTTTAATAAAGGATAATTCTTTTCTCCCATTGAAATAGCATCGGTTAAGGTGATGTGTTTCGGTTGAGCAATGGTTAAGAAGGTTGTGAAAGTTATGAAGGTTGTGAAAGTTATGAAGGTTATTAAAGTTTTCAAAGACAGAAATATATGGAATAATTTATTTAATTTTCGTCATTTTGTATGGATTTGTATTCTTACCAAATAGAATCGTAGATTCATAGGTTTCACATAGAATAATTAACTATGTTACATACTTATGTATCTATTGTGTCTATATGGTAAAAAAACAAGAAAATCAGATTGTAAGCGAGTGAATTCGCAGATAAATGGGAGGACCGGAATTGCATATTAAGCAATTAGCCGCTAAATTCGTTAAGGTTTTAACAATTGAAGATTGAAGATTAAAGATTGAAGATTGAAGCAGTGAGCGAAATCGGCTGATTAGGGTTTCTTCTCCTGAATCAAATGAACCGTCTTGGGTTGTGGTATTTTCATTTAGATAAATTTGCTCAAAAGCATCACTCCTTCGTTTTCGGATGAGGAAAGAGACTTCTTTTGAAGATATGCCTTTTGAAAAGAAAGATGAGTAGGAATGCGAAATTGAAATCCCTGACAATGTAAGCATAAAAAGATAAAGGAACAGGTAAAAATAATATCTCGTCATCATTATTATTTCACTCCTTGAAGGGGTGGCAAAGATACAAAGTTTTATTCAAAATCAGCTTTTCTTTTTAACCAAGCCATCATAATCAAGTATAAAAGTTGCAATTATGGAATTACTTGTTGTACCAAACAATGTTCCTAAACGTGCTGCACCGAGGTTATGAACATAAGCAACGTCGAGAATAATCGGTCGAATCCTGATACTGATTCCTCCTGTAGGGGAAGATTCATCCAAACCTAAGCGGAATGCAACATGACGATGCCACAGGTTTTGTTCAAAACCAATGTTTGGTTCGATGTCTGTTTGTTTAGTATGCGATATTTGATTAGAACGATAGCGAATATTTCCTCCCGCATCAACCAAAGCCCCTTCCCATAATCCTACTGATATTCCGAGACGGTATTCATGCGCCAGGTATAATCCTTCCGAAGTTCCTTTGTTGTCTGTTCTTGTTTCCCAATCATGATTAAATAATCCACGAGCGCCAAGCATAATACGTTTAACAGGTTGCCAGGTGATGCCAAAACCGCCTGATGGTCGCCAGTTGGTATGATAGCTCACATGGTTTGCTGCGTCTTTATCAGAAATTGCGTTGAATTGTGAGCGTTCATAAGACAATAACACGCCTGTCGAAAAACCTTTTCCGAGAGGCATAGCCGCCTTAATAAATACTCCCTGGTTACTTCCATCACCATGCACAGGAACCGAACCACTGCCCAATCCCGGAGATTTTAAAGAAGTTGCAGAATTAGTTGTAAATTGAGAAAGCGCAATAGCATAAATAGCTAAACCATGTCCTAAATTCGGAGTGGTTACGCCTACCGCTGTGAAGCTGAAAGAGTTGTTGTTGGTATAAGATGAAACTCCTGCATCAATCAGTGCAGTTGCCGTATCCCTCCAAACCAAAGAATAATTCCCCCATGTTGCGCCGTCGCCACCCATTCCGATGGAGCGCACGCCTTTTTTGATTTGTCCTGATGCAAATTCTCGCAGGGAAAATTCCGGGCTTTGAGCGAAGGAGGAATTAATAATTAATAATGAATAATTAATAATGAATAAGGATATAAAGCGAATTGGTTTCATTGGGGTATGCGTTCGTGCTTCTTTTCGTTACAAGTTTATCACCCAGTCACAAATAGTGGTGAGTTGTTGATCGTTACTCAAGTTTGCAGCGTTAGACATTATTCCGGTTTTGAGTTGCTTAAATATTTCAACTGCCATTGCGGTTTCAATTGCAGCGCCAACAAAAAATGTTTGTGGCTTTAATTTCATCTCCTCAAAACTTGTTCTGATCCTGTTCAATGCAGAATGTGCTGTTTTCCAATGTTCATCAGCACCGGCAGGGTCAATCCCACCTTTTAGTTCTCCTAAGGCAATATATTTGTCCGGCTGATGAATGATAGATTCTTTGCCTTTTTTGAAGTCCTCAATTGTACATTCCAAAATAGAGAGGTCAACATTTTTATTTACCAAAGGAACATTGATGTTTAATGCCATCAACCTGTCGGTTTTCTTTTTCCAATAAAGCGCTTTGATACGTTTTTCAATATCGGTGTCGTCAGCAGGTTTATCAAGCCAGGTATTTGTGTCGTTATCCTTCCATTTGTAATCAATACCTGAAAGGTTGAAAACTGAAATCATCGAACGCAAAAACTTTCTTTCTCCCAATGAACCGGCAAGGTTTCTTGCCTTACCTCCCAACGCATCGCCTTTAGTAAGAAGGTAACGATAAACCAATTCATCAATAAAATTTACTCCTGCCGGTTCAAGAAATTTTTCAATCAGTCCTTTAATTGCAATTGTCCTATCATCTTCATTCAGGTAATTAAGGGACTTATCTGAAAGCCCGGATGCGGTTAGTAAACCAACTCTTAAATCTTTTACTTGTAACAGGTCTTTAGGATTTTTTACCTGCGAAGCAAGCGCTTTCAATGCTTTAGCTTCTTCAATATAGGGTACTGCAATGTAGTTTTTCTCCAGAGCCATTGCGATAAAACCTGCCCTAGTATCTTGTCGGGATGTAACCAAATCATCTGCTGATTTGATAAAAGTATTTGCAACTATCTTTTTTGCCATAGATAAACACATTTGCGGACTTCGGTTCGTCCATAGTTGCCCATTTGCTGACTGCTGTTACCTTTGCCTCTCGGCAAAACAAAAATTTTATTGATATTGAAACCAAAGTTGTCTGCAAACTCGGATAGTATTAAATCAACCGGAATTTCTTCTCCACCATAACGAACATTGTCATTAACCATGACGCAATAACCTCCACTTTTTGTAATTCTTGCCATTTCAAAAACCACAAAACACATTTCAAGAAAATAATTTCTCACCATTCTTGTAATGTTATTATTATTCAGTTTCTCCAATTTGTTCAGCTCTTCAAGAACTGAATTTACTTCTGTCATTGCATTTGAGTTTTTGTAAACTTCAATTACTTTGTCAAAAGCATCTTGCATGCCTAAAGAAGAATAAAGACGATTTAGATAATCAACTTTCTCTTTGTTTTCTACAGTACAGGATAACATCGCTTGCCGCAAGTTCCGAACTTGTTCATGGTTGTTACCCAGATAAACCAATTCTAAAGCGTAGGTTCTTGTATAGTCGTAACGATTGCAATAGGGTGGTGATGTAACGATGAAATCAAAAAACTCATCTTCAAATTTTGGTAATTCTTCCAAACACGAACCTTCAATGATTTTAACCGGATTTTGTTTATTATTATTTCCATTATTTGAAATTTCATCAAAGAGGTTTACAGATTGGTTCGGTGACAGGTCGTTTACAATATGATTAAGCTTACGTTTTAGCGCTTCTTCAAAAGAAAGAATTTTTCCTTTGTCAAATGGTTTGCCTGAAAGGTCTCTCTTACAACGGTAGTCCCAACGTAAATACTGCCCGTCTTTACGGGTAAAACTAATTTCTTCCAAAACAGAAAAAGCAGCAAACCTTAAAACGGTTTGCATTTTCTTGTCTTTAATTATTGAGCAATAGCTCAAGAATTTATTCAACGATATTTCTGTCTCTTCAGAAAAAGCATCTTTAGTAATTGAAATATGATTGATATGAATTTCATAATGCTCTGTTTTTGAAAGTTCCGTCCAGATATTTTTTACAATTGAGCGAAGGTTTTCAAGGTCAATATCATTGAGGGCTTCCCTCGTTTCCATAACGAAAACACCAACAGGAAGAATTTCTACTCCATAAGATTTCCAATCAAGTTCCTGCCCTGCAAAAAGTGTTGTGCCTGCACCTGCAAACGGGTCTAAAAGTTTGCCGGGTTTATTTCCATATTCAGTCAGGAAGTATTTTACAAGCGCTGAAGAAAAGCCCTCCTTGTATTTGAACCAACGATAAATCGGTTCATCTTTGTTCGCCTGAAAACTTACAATTTTACGATTAAGGTTATAAGCAGTTTCCAACTTTTCAGCCAGACGGCTGAACAAAATCTGTCGCTCGGTTGGGATTAATTCTGCAATTTGTATCATGCCGCAAAGATAGTATTTTTCGAGTGTGTGTTTTGTTGGGTTTTTGCATAATCGTTTGAAGTTTTCATGTTTGTTCACAAGCCACTATCTATCCCATCAATCCAGCATGAGTGCTAAAATTACCTCGTGCGAACCGGAAGAACGAATTTGTAAGCTGGAAGTAGTTACATCATAAGAATATCCAACCCGGAATTTTCCTTTTATATCAACTCCTGCCATAAAGCAAATTGCATCATCTATGCGGTAAGATATGCCTGCCCAATACCTTTTCTTATAGGTATATAGAATGTTGAAATCACATTGAGTGCTTGCAAATTCTGTCTTTAAGAAAATACCGGGTTTGATGTCGAATGATTCTCCAATGTCAAACCTATAGGATGCCGCCAAATAATAATGTCTTACGATATTATAGCTGACATTATTATATTGAATGGTTCCCTCGTTCAAATGAGTAGAACTTAAGCCCAAAAGTAAATGATTCGATTTGTAAAAAACACCAAAATTGGTATTTAATGCTGTTCCTGAACTTTTTCCTTGCGGGACGGAAGGGTCATTAACACCATTAGGTGAACCATCTGAAGTTACCCAATGTGTCCCGTCTATTCCACTGTTATATATCCCTATTGCAATCCCTGCACTTAATGTCCTGTTGTTTTTCAAATCGAACAGGTAAGCGTAATTCAAATTAACTGCATGGTTCGTTTGATAACCTAACTTATCAAAAGAATAATTCACTCCCAAGCCGCCATGAATGGGGTTTAGCTTTATATCATAAAAACCATACGCTGTAATGGGGTGTCCGGGAAATCCATTCCATTGGTCTCTGAAACCCGCTCCGGCGGAATGTTTGTAGAATAAACCGCTTGCGGCAGGGTTTACTAAGGAATAAGTGTTTTGAAACAGGGTGAATTGCGGGTCTTGCTGGGCTTGCGCCTTTCCGGCGAGGCAGGCAATAATGAACAGGAAGGTAATTCTCATGGTGTTCAATTTTATTTTCGCCAAAAATAAAACATTTTGAAACATGAAGAACACTAATCAACCCCTTTATGCCTTCGTTCGTGCCTTCACAAACGAAGGTTATTTAATCATGGAAGAACTATACTCATTATTTGCGAGGGAGTGGGATTTAAACCCGGATATATGGTTTTACCAGTATTAGTATTAATATATGAACTATAGTTGGATGGCGCTCCATACGCAATAACAAAAACCTTAGTCCCGCTTGAACAATAATTATATGGAGAAAAACCAATTCCAACCATAATAGAATCATTCGTTGAACTAATATCATCAGGACTCATAGACAATGAGTAATCATAATTAGAATATGATATTGAATTACTTAAACCATAAAAGACGCGAGCTATTGCAGAGTTTTTTGATAAAGTATGACTATAACATTCCAAAACAATCATACCAAATTGATGGTTGGCACTATCAATGCTCAAACTAACAAGTTTTACAGTGGTTGTTGATGGCTTGCATAATATTTTTGAAAGCATATATGCTCCCTTTTCTGCAACAAAACTAAAACCAGTTTGTTTCGTTTCTGAAAAACCTTGCTTCGTAAAATCAATATTAAAAGTCCCAGAAGGAACATTGTCAATTACAAATTTGCCATAAATGTCAGTTGTTGCGTTAAATGAAGGCATACTCTCAATAGTTACAATTACACCTGACATATTTTCAATCAAACTATTATTTTCATCATATAATGAAACATAACCTGCAATCCTTCCAGGAATATTAATAGGTTCTTTCTTACAAGAAACAACTGTAATGCTTACTATTAAAAACAAAAGGCAGGCAATGATGAACAGGAAGGTAATTCTCATGATGTTCAATTTTATTTTCGCCAAAAATAAAACATTTTTGGTTACTGTTCAGATAGGTGCGTAGCACCGTTATATTTGTAGCATGAAACATAAAAACGATATTTAGATAGGTGCGTAGCACCGCAATATTTGTTCAAATAACATACAAATATTGCGGTGCTATGCACCTTTATCTAACCATAATCATTCATTTTACTACAAATATAACGGTGCTACGCACCTATCTGAACAGTAAAAATTTTTGAAACATGAATACCATCCTAAAAAACAAAGAACGGGAAACCTTTTCTGTTGAAAATGTTTCCCGTTCCGATTTACAATTGCCGTAGCGCCTGTAAACCATCAAGCTACTGTTAGCTGACTTTGTTTCCGCTATCCGGTTCTCACGAACCGGATGTTTTTGACGCTGATGCTGCGGGGTCATATTCTTGCGAACTCAACCTTTTGCACCTGGTTCTGCTTGGTTACCAGTCCTGAAACCTCCTCATCAGCCGGAAGATTCTTTCAAACCTGCCTCTTTTGATTCCGGCGTTCATTTCATCAATCCTTGCGGATTGAATCGGTCAACACCCTGTTCTCTGTAACCTGCCTTTATGATAGCTGAAAGATTGTTACACTTGCGTATATTAAACTTTCTGCTTCAAGACGGCTGAACATAAATTTGCATTTATTTCAGTCTGGCTTGTTTCCTCCGAACCTGTACCGCAGATTTTATCTCCATTTCCGACCCTTGCGGGTTTTCTTTGTTGATGATGGTGGTTTAGTAAGAGAATTTCTTTTGCAAGTTACTCTTCTTTCTTTACCCGGTTCCTCCGAACCGTCTGCGGACTTTCTCGCCGGCTGTTAAACCTTTGCAGGTCTGACCCCTTTGATGCTGATGTTTTTGAAAACCTGTTTTTGCAAACCTGTTTGTCATTACACCTGGTCCTTTAGTCTTCATTAAGACTTCCTCTCTTTTCCCTGTTTCTCACGAAACCGGGTCATTCGATTCTGGCGCTGAAGAGTCGGCTTTTAAGGGCTTTCGCTTCATCACCTGGCTCTTTCGAACCTGTCTCAAACACTTCATCTTCATTTATCGAATCCTTTCGGATTCAAACTTTTCCGATGAAAGCATTATCAAGATTCAATTTTCATTTCCTCCTTTTAATGCCCGGAACCTGAACCTGTCTTTTAACTTCCTCATTCATTTCAAGTCGTTTCCGGCTTGTCCCGTTTGATTCTGGCACTCATCTCATCAATCCTTGCAGATTGAATCCTTCAGCGCCTGGTTTTATTCAACCTGACCTGTGAAACCGGAAAGTGTGGTATGCTTGCGCATAGTTCGCTTTCGCAGCAGCGGTTGAGCGGAATCGGCTTTTGCAAACCATTTCATCAACCTGCTTTCCCTCCGAACCTGTTGTGCAACTCTTCCCGCTATGAACCACCCTTGCGGGTTTTTCATGTTGGTGTGGGCTTTGAGAAAGAATAGCTTTTTTACAAGTTTCTTCTTTAACATTACCCGGTTCCGAAGAACCGAATTGCAAACTTTATCTTCATTTACCAAACCCTTTCGGGTTTGCCTCCTTTCGATGCTGATGCTTTGATAAACCTGGTTTTTGCAAACCTGTTCGTCATTGCACCTGGTCTTCGGGTTTTCATAAGCCCTTCCTCTCATTCCCCGGCTTCTCGCGAAACCCGTTCCTTCGATTCCGGTGAAGAGAAATTGTTTTTGCAAACTTTTTCACATTCACCCGGCTCTTTCAAACCTGTCTCAAGACTTCCTCTTGATTTGTCAAACTCTTGCGAATTTAACTTTTCTTGATTCTGACATCAAAAAATCGTATTTTTGCAAACCGTCTTTTTTTGATGTCTGGCTCTTTCGAACCTGTCTATTATCCCTTGCTTGACGGAAACAAAAGTAGTGCGTCTGCAAAAGCGAAAGCAAATTTTTAAGCAGCTATTTTCAAACAAATACTAAACAAGTTTAACACAGGTTATTAACAACTTATCAACAGGTTATTAACAATTTTAGCCCCGTTCGTCTAAGAAAACGCCTGATTTTATTTTTCCATTACTTATTTTTTGAAGTAAAAAGGAGGTATAATTATTGAAAATTCGGAAGGGAAAACAGCGATTTTTTATAACATCAGATGAATGGAGAAAAATATATTTAACTAAATGACATTTTATACTGAAAACGGGTTCAATTACCGCCCGGAGCGTTGTCATTGCGAGCGTAGCGAAGCCCGAAACGTTGTCATTGCGAGGGCGAAGCCCGAAGCAATCCTATAATAACTTTAGGATTGCTTCGGGCTTCGCCCTCGCAATGACAGCGCTTAACTCACATACCCGTAAATATAATTGCTCCACGGACCCCAGCCCGCAACATTGCCCCAACGCGCGGTAATCCACATTTTCAGTCCTTTTTGTTGGAGTTTAAAAAGGATATTGACGTGGTTTCTTGAAGCAATATCCGTAAGGTCATAATCATCATAATCGGTGGGTGCATCAATGCTGAATTTGATGCGATACTGAATCATGGAAGCGCCCTTCAGCTTGCCGCGCGACAGCACACCATCATCACCTTGAGCAATTCCATAATACAGTTTCATCAGATTGCCTCCGCCTGAAACTAATTGAATGGAAGGAGCGCTTGAAGGTGTAACGCTCGATGTTCTGAATGTTTTGTCAATATGAATGCCCATACCGGTCAAAAAGCGTTTAGCAAGGTCATTCAACTTTAGCTTCTTAGTCATTAAGCGGATAGCCGGTTCAAATAAATTCCTCGCCCTGTTCTTTGCAACGGTTTCGCTATGCCTTACATCAATCAATCGCGCAATCGCCCATTTATTATCCCAATTATCTGCCAAATCAATAAGTGGTTGTATCTCTGCAAGCGTTAGTCCCATCTCTGAATGGTGATTAACAAGTATCTGCATATAACCTTTCTGAAGCGCATCAAATTTATTGTCTGCTTCAGGAATATAATCATCGCGGTGCATTCCCGCCATTATAAAGATTGGAATTGTACCAATTAAAGATTCGCGGACGCCCGCGAATGGTTCACGGACGCCCGCGAACGAGTCGCGGACGCCCGCGAATGAGTTACGGACGCCCGCGAATGAGTCACGGACGCCCGCAAATGAGTCACGGACGCCCGCAAATGGTTCGCGGACGCCCGCGAATGAGTCACGGACGCCCGCAAATGACTCGCGGACGCCCGCGAATAGTTCCGTTGAACCATTGGTTACTCCATCGGGGTAATTGTAATCATCCGTGAAACTGTTGCTTTCTTCAAAGAACCTCTTGAAGCAGTTCATTGCTTTCCGCTGTTGTTTCGCTGCTTTCCTTTCTCTTTTCGAGAGCGTAATCGGCAGTTCTCTTTGGCTGTAATTCGGATACCGGGTTTTCATTTTGAGTAGATTTAAAAGGTTTAAAATTTGAAGATGTAAAGATATGAAGAAAAAAATTAAGTTCCAAATAAAAATTTGACATGACTAATTACCTCCCTAACGCAACTATTTGTGATTTATTGCATGAGCATGAAAATGTTTTTGGGATGTATATATAATAAGGTATATTTGCGCTTTGTTTTGAAAGATGGTTTTCAAACTTTCAATCTTCCATAATTTCTATTTAAAGCACCTATTGAAATTAACTATATTTGCAATCTTAAGAATTATATAAATATGATGATTGAAACCGAAGAATTAATAACAATAAAAGAAGCCAGTGAATGGGCTACGCAACACATTGGCAAGGTGGTTACTACTTCCAATATCTCTTACCTTATTCAATATGGCAGGATAAAGAAAATTGGAAGCAACGGAAGTACACAAATTTCAAAGCAGGAATTATTCAATTATTATAAAGCATATAATGTTAACAGGGAAATTTCCTGGAGAGACCAGTTGGGCAATGATTTGAATTGGGCTTTGTCGTTTGAGCAATACAAAGAATCGGAAACCACCAAACATGTTCACCGTTTGCATCCCTACAAAGGGAAATTCATTCCTCAATTGGTAGAGTATTTTTTAGACGATCACACGGACAATTTCAAAACACAAACTTATTTCAAAAAGGGCGATATTGTTCTTGACCCTTTTTCCGGTAGCGGTACGACAATGGTTCAGTCCTGCGAATTGGGTATGCACGCAATCGGGATTGATGTTTCTGTTTTCAATGCGCTTGTTGGGAATTGTAAGGTTACACAATACGACCTTGCAGATGTTCAAACAGAAATAAACAGGATAACTAAAGCACTCAAAGAGTTTTTATTAAACTCCCACACTTTGGAATTTGAAGATAAACTGTTGCAGGTGCTGAATGTATTCAACAATGAATTTTTCCCTGTGCCGGAATACAAATACAGGTTGGCGCAAGGGCAAATTGACGAAAATAAGTATGGCGCTGAAAAGGAAAAAGAGTTGCTGCCTGTCTATCATAAATTGGTGGCAGATTATCATATAAAACTTCGACAGGATAAATCGGATACATTTCTTGACAAATGGTATTCGCAACATATCCGTGAGGAAATTCAATTTGTGTTTGACGAAATCAGGAAAATTAAGAACGCCGACACCAAGAAAATCATCAGTGTAATTCTTAGCCGCACTATTCGCAGTTGCAGGGCTACTACCCATGCCGACCTTGCCACGCTGGTAGAGCCGATTACGGCAACTTACTATTGTGCAAAACACGGCAAAATGTGTAAGCCGCTTTTTTCCATTTTCAAATGGTGGGAATCATATACAAAAGACACCATCAATCGGCTTTCCTATTTTAATAATTTAAGAACGCCTACTTTTCAGGCATGTTTGACAGGTGACAGCCGCACGATTGATATTTTCAAGGCAATGGAAAAGAAAAATCCCGCCTTTGCCGAATTAGCAAGCAAGCAAAAAATAAAAGGCATCTTTTCAAGCCCTCCTTATGTGGGTTTGATTGACTACCACGAACAACACGCTTACGCTTATGATTTGTTTGGTTTTGAAAGAAAAGACGATTTGGAAATTGGACCATTATATAAAGGACAAGGCAGGGAGGCAAAGTTGAGCTATATTCAAGGTTTAAGTGATGTGCTGAACAATTGCAAAAAATACTTTGTGGGCGATTATGATATTTTCCTGGTAGCAAATGATAAATACAACATGTATCCCACCATTGCAGAAAATTCAGCGATGCAAATAGTAAATCAATTTAAGCGATATTCATTGAATTAGTGTCTGGAAGATGAATTGCCAATAGCTTTAGCTATTGGATAAAAATAAATAAGTTCCTATTGGCTTTAGCCAAATAATAAACAATATGCCTTTTGTAAAAGTTTACATCCATTTTGTTTTTTGTACTAAAAACAGGGAACCTTTTCTTTCTTCAAAAGAATTAAGGCAAAAGGTTTGGCAACATATCAGAGAAAATGCAATAAAGAAATCAATTTATATAGATTTTATCAATGGACATAAAGAACATTGTCATTGTTTAATTTCATTGGGAACTGAACAAACCATGAGTAATGTAATGCAACTCATAAAAGGTGAATCATCATTTTGGATAAATCAACAAAAACTTTGTGAAGGAAAATTTCAATGGCAAGATGAATATTTTGCTGTATCTGTTTCTGAATCCATGCTTGATAAAGTTAGGGAATACATAAAGAATCAGGAAGAACATCATAAGGATAAAACATTCCAGGAGGAATATGATAAATTTATGACAAGATATGGATTTCAGAAATTTGGCTAAAGCCAAAAGAGATTGCATTCATTTTATCCTCCAGCTAAAGCTGGAGGCAATTTAAATATGGTACCCTATTAAAACCAATTATTAAAACATTTACTATCATGATAAATCAAATAGAAAAAGATGAAATACTTTACATGATTACAAAGAAGGATTTGCAACATGAAGCCCAACTTTTTATTGGACGGGAGCTCAATGAAGATGAATATTTAAAAGCTAAAAAGTTATTGGAATGGGGGATTGGGGAAAACTTAGTTTTCACTTATTCCAATATCTTTTCTGAAATAAAAAACGAATGAATTTAACAAGTAAAAAACTTAGCCCTTCTGATTTATTAGCTGCAACCTTTTTAAGTAAAGCAAAAGAATTTAATGCAAGCGTTGAACTTATTAAGGTTCTTAAGTCAAGAACTTATAAAATTGGAGAAGCAAATGTTTTAGTTCGCACGTCTTCTGATGGCAATAAGAGATATTTCTTTGGAATTAATTACATTACTATTGAAGAAATCGCTAACCTTGAAAATCCTTTTATTGCCTTTATTTGTGGCTCGGTTGAAAAAACTATAATCATTCCTGCAAAGCTTTTATTCAAAGAATTACACCAAATAAGTCATGATAGAAATGGGGAATATAAAATCAATATTGATCAAGATTTGAATATTGTTTTGGCAGGGAGAGGGAACAGATTGAATTGCAAAAATTTCATTAACAATTGGAATTTACTTTTAGCTCCTCCAATCTTTGAGGAAGCTATACCAAAGACAGTTGAAGAAAGTTTACATTCTGTTTTGCAAGGAAGATTACTTGAAATTGGAAATATCAGAGGTTATCAAACATTTTGCCCTGATAAGTCAAAGAAATTCAATGAAAGAAAATTAGAAGAAATTGCTACACTAAAAACTTGTCCTAATTTACAGTTTTCAGATTATAACTTACTAAGGCAAATTGATGTATTATGGTTTAAAAGTAGGGGAAGTAATTTTATTCCTGAATATGCTTTTGAAGTTGAATTATCAACTGGTGTTTGGTCTGGCGTAGGTAGAATGGCAACACTACTTGATTATAAGAATGTTGGTTTCTATGTTATAGCCAATGATTCTAAAAAATATAACCAAGTAATTAATTCACTTTCAGAATATGAAAATAGGTTCAAATTTATTGCGAATGATTTAATAGGGGAACTTTATTCGGCAGAAATCAACCTTAAAAAATTACAAATTGATGTTGGATTATGAGATTCCTCAACTACAAACCCGAACCGGCAGCAATGCCTTTTCATACAAGGTTATTGGGTAGCGACCGAATTGCCTTGTTTTCTTTCATCCATTCACTCAATACAAATTTCGGAACAAGTATCTTTGAACCCGTTGCAAAAGAATTGGCATCAGCCAACTTTCAAAGCGCCTTATCGCAACAAATAGCAGGAACTCAAATCAGTTCGGAAGCGTTTTTGGTAATAGAACATATCATGACGGGTTTAACCGTTGCAACCTCCAACCCTGATAAACCCAAAGAAATTGAAGCAATCAGGGCGGTTTGTCAAAAAGGAGAGATGCGAACAGTGAAACCAACCAAAGTGGATGTTAAACTGGTTGCTAAAAACGGCGACATTGTACTGTTTGATTTAAAAACCGCCAAACCCAATGCAGGTGGTTTCAAAGAATTTAAAAGAACGCTCTTGGAATGGGTTGCTGCAACATTAGCCATCAATCCTGCTGCAAATATTCAAACACTGATTGCCATTCCTTATAATCCTTACGAACCCCAACCTTATAACCGCTGGACCATGCGTGGTATGCTTGACCTTACCCATGAATTAAAAGTGGGAGAAGAGTTTTGGGACTACATTGGCGGAGCCGGAACTTATCAACCCTTGCTTGATATATTTGAGAAAGTTGGCGTTGAATTACGCCCGGAGATTGATGCTTATTTTGCACGGTATAATAAGAGGGGTTAGAGGAAATCAAACTAAGAATCATTATGTCCCCCGGGCAGGCGCGAGCGTTTCGCTCGTACCTATTATTAACAGGCATCATGCCTTTAAAGGGGGTAGAAATTGAAATAGGATGTTTCGGAATAAACGACACGAGCGGGATGCTCGCGTCTGCATGTGTGAAAATTCGTGTCAGAAAATAAAAATCTGTTTAAAACCGTTTAATCAGTGTCATCAATGTTCTATTCACCCTACTCCTACCCCACCCTCACAGCTCACCAAACTTCGCTATTACCTCCGTGCTTACTCCCATATAAGAAAATCCCCCGTCGTGAAAAATGGTTTGCATGGTAACTTTTTTAGTAAGGTCGGAAAACAAAGCAACACAGAAATCTGCACATTCCGCTGCGCTTGCATTTCCTAAGGGCGACATTAATTCAGCATAATTATAAAAACCGTCGAAACCTTTAACGCCTGTTCCGGCAGTGGTTTTTGTGGGCGATTGAGAAACGGCATTCACCCTAACTTTTTTATCTTTTCCATAATAATAACCGAAACTGCGCACCACCGATTCGAGCATAGCTTTTGCGTCTGCCATGTCGTTATAACCGGGAAAAACACGTTGCGCAGCAATATAAGTGAGCGTAACCACCGAACCGCCTTCGGCAATTGCATCCATTTTTTTGGCAACCTGCAAAGTGCGGTGAAGCGACATGGCGGAAATATCAAGCGTTTTATGATAAAATTCGTAATTCAGGTCGGTATATTCTTTCCCCTTACGAACATTAGGCGACATGCCAACGGAATGTAGCAGGAAATCAAGTTTCCCGCCCAACTGTTCCACTGATTTTGCGAAAAGATTTTCCAGGTCTTCCGTAAGGGTAACATCAGCAGGGATAACTATTGCATTGCATTTTTCCGCAAGACGGTTAATTGTACCAAGCCGAAGCGCAACAGGAGCGTTGGTGAGCGTAAAAACTCCGCCTTCTTCCTGAACTTTCTCTGCCACTTTCCATGCAATGGAGTTTTCATCCAAAGCGCCGAAAATGATACCCCGCTTTCCTTTTAATAAGTTGTATGACATGTTAGCTATTAGATGTTAGATGTTAGATGTTAGATGTTAGATGTTAGCTATTAGATGTTAGATGTTAGATGTTAGATGTTAGATGTTAGATGTTAGATGTTAGATGTTAGATGTTAGCTATTAGATGTTAGATGTTAGATGTTAGATGTTAGATGTTAGCTATTAGATGTTAGATGTTAGATGTTAGATGTTAGATGTTAGATGTTAGATGTTAGATGTTAGATGTTAGCTATTAGATGTTAGATGTTAGATGTTAGATGTTAGATGTTAGCTATTAGATGTTAGATGTTAGATGTTAGATGTTAGATGTTAGATGTTAGATGTTAGATGTTAGATGTTAGATGTTAGATGTTAGATGTTAGATGTTAGCTATTAGATGTTAGATTCAATACCCTCCGTTCCTTTTTCTCAAAAACCATTCAAACGCTAACAACGCGAGAATCAAAAAGAAAATCCATTTCAGGTTGATGGCGTCTTTCAGCTTTTTCTGATTATAGACTACGGGCTTAATATCTTCTCTTTTCATAATAGCGTCTTTCAGTTTTGAGAGTTCGGCAGGGTAGAACATTGCTGCGCCGGTATGAGCGGAAATGTTGAATAACAACTGGTGGTCAGCCACAGTAACCAATGATTCGAGGTGCAAAGCGCTCACGATAAAACTTCTTGATACGGTGTGCAATTGAGCGCCTGATTTTACTTTCGCTTCAAACTTATATTCTCCCACAGGGAAAATTCCTGCATCAAGACGATATGCCTTTGCTGTTTTGCTAAAAACGAACTGAAATTTTTTGTTTTCACTGTTGGTGATTTCCATGCTCACATCGGGAGCATTAATCAATTCGTAACTTTCATTATATAACTCTCCGTCAAACAATAAAGGTTCATTCTCATAAAAAATATTTTTATTGATAACGCGGAACAAACTTTTATCGGTTTTAACTGATAAGTATTGAACAATTTTGGAAACCAATTCATTGAAAACAGCATGATTGCCGTGTAAAGAAAAATCATTCAATCGCCATTTCCATATTCCTTCTCCTGTCAGCACTCCTGTCTTTCTTTCCCCCTGCTGGTTAAAAAACAAAAGCGGCTGCTTCGATTCCACAAGCCCTATTCTTTGATTAAACAGCACGATTGCCGAGCCGGAAGTTTTATATTCTCCGAAAGCCCCGCTTAACGGGGGAAATTTCACAACATTTCTGCGAACCTCATCGCTCAAAGTAAATAAAGCGAAGTTGTCAACCAATGACGGCTGAATTTCATTGCTCGCATTGTTTACGCGGAATATTTCAACACCCGTTTTCAACTTATTAAATTCAATAAAAGCGGTTTGGTCTCCAAGAATATAAAGCAACGGAATATCCGATTTCTGAATGTCGGCAAGCAATTTCTGCGCTGTCCCTGATAAATTGTTTGCAGGAATCTGGTGAAGAATAACTAAGTTATATTGATTAATCTTCTTGTCAAAATTATCAGCAAGCGATACATCCACTTCATAATTTTCGTTCGATTCAATCGCCTGCCTGATTGCGCCAATGTCAGGATGAGGCGTAAGACCAAGAATAAGCACCTTCTGCCTGCCATCCAATACCTCAATAAAAACATCAGTGGCGTTGTTGGCATAGCTCACTTCATCTTCAATTGTGGAAAGTTTTACCTTATAATGCTGCATTCCCGGCTTCTTGGCATCCAACTGAACCGATTCCGTCGTTGTAAAGAAATTAGCATTAATATCAATGGTCTTGCTGAAAACCTTCCCTTCATTCCCTTCAATGGTCAATTCGGTTGTTTTTCCCCTGCATTGTTTTGCATCAATCACAACCTCAAGCGGAAATTTATTACCGAGATAAGCAAACCGATTGTGATTAACCTTTGTGAGAATAATATCCTTTCGCACATTCGTATCACCCAAAGCCAGCGTATATACGGGAAATTTCAGTTTTTCGGCAGCATAAAGCGGACTCGAACCCTTGTTGTATAAACCATCAGAAGCAAGCACCACCGCCCCTACATTACGATTACCGTAAACACCTGCTATTTCATTAAACACACCTGAAATATCCGTTTGCTTTTCATTGAAGGCGAAAGATGAAGAATTGGTTACTTTTTCACCAAAAGTATAAGTCCTTACATCATATTTCTTACTTAAATCAGCAGCAAACTGCTGCATATTGCGTTGATATTCCCCTTTATAAAAGCCGGAATCTTTGAGCGAAGCTACGGACTCGGAATTATCCTGCGCAATGATGACCACCGGCTTTTCCACCTCTCTTAAATTCGTTTTCAGCAAGGGTGAAAGCAGCAAAATGGCAAGGAAAGTAACGGCAAGAAATCGGAAAGCAGCCATTAGCCAAAGTACCGGCTTTGAAAGCCCCTCGAAAAGTTTTTCGCGGCGATACAATATAAACGAATAGACAGCGCCAAGAAGGATGCAAAGGAGCAAAAACCAGGAAGGATATTCAAATACGAGTTTCAATTATTATGAGTTAAGATGGTTGTGATAGTTGTGATGGTTGAGATAGTTGAGATAGTTCAGATAGTTATTTTTCAATTGTCAATTGTCAATTGTCAATTGTCAATTGTCAATTATTAAGTAAGCATTCCGCCACAAACATTAATTACCTGCCCTGTGATATATGATGATAAATCAGAAGCAAGAAACAGCGCAAGATTAGCAACATCTTCCGGCGTCCCTCCTCTTTTTAAAGGAATGGATTCTCTCCATTTCTGAACCATTGCCGGGTCTAACGCTTCCGTCATTTCCGTTTCAATAAAACCCGGAGCAATGGCATTGCAACGAATATTCCTTGAACCCAATTCAAGCGCTACGGATTTAGTAAAACCGATGATGCCCGCTTTTGAGGCGGCATAATTCGCCTGACCGCCATTACCTTTAATACCCACCACAGAACTTATATTAATAATGCTTCCCGACCTTTGCCTTAACATTGGTTTCTGAACAGCTTTTGTAATGTTAAAAACAGATTTGAGATTGGTTTTAATTACCTCATCCCAATTCTCCTCACTCATTCTCATCAATAAACCATCACGCGTAATACCCGCATTGTTCACCACTACATGAATAGTCCCGAAATCAGCCAGGACACTTTCCACCAATTGTTCAGCGCTTTTAAAGTCAGCAGCGTCGGAGTGATACGCCTTTGCCTTAATTCCGAGAGCGCTTAACTCATCTTTCAATTGTTCGGCTTTCTCAACAGAAGAAAGAAAAGTAAAGGCAATATCAGCCCCTTCAGCAGCAAACTTCAATGCTATCCCCCTCCCTATTCCCCTTGTAGCGCCCGTAATTAAGACAACTTTTCCGTGAAGCATTATTATTGACTATTGACTATTGACTATTGACTATTGACTATTGACTATTGAACCTTCAAAACCATCACAACCACCTAAACTTTCATAACCCATATAAATTCGTCCAATAACTGAAACCTTAAATAATTTCCTGCGTTTATAGCCAAATTTTGTACGAAATATCAGCATCCAAAAATAGATTAAATTTTAATAGGACACTAAAATTATTATTGAATCCATTAAAACAAGTGTCCGATGTCAATAAAAAAGCATAATTTTACACGATAATTTTTCAACTAAACCCATCAACAAATCAATTTTATGAAAAAAACCATTACAATTATCATTTTCGCAGCCATTTCCATCACAAATGGCTTTACTCAAAGTCTGACCCTTGAGGGTCTTGGACAATTCAGAAATACATGGCTTGTAAACACCAATTACATGAAAAGCAGCATCAGCGATATTGATGTATCTTTCAGTTTTGGCGGTGGAGCAAGTTTATGTTATTATTTTAATCAGCATGTCGGGCAAAATTCAGGAATTGCTGTTGATGTGCTTTACGGAGGAATAAACCAGAAATATTCCGGAACGGTACTAAACCAGGGATATACATCGGAAGTCCACCTTAGAAATATTGAATTTCCGGTATATGCACGATTTGGTACTCAATCAGGCGCTTATTTTGAATTGGGCGTTCACTCATCAATTCTTCTTTCCGCTACTTATATCTCAAATAATGCGCTTAGCGCCATGGATTCCCAAAAAGACATCCAGTCTAATACATCCACGTTTTCTATCGGACCGTTACTTGGCTTTGGAATTGACATTCCAATCGGGGAAGATTTGTATATTACCACAGGGCTTCGGTTTACCTATTCTTTAATTGATGCAAAAGGTGTTGACCCTTATGGAAGAGATGCTACCCTTCCATCCTTATATGACAAATCTATGGTGCCTCCCTCTCCTGAAGACAAGCAATATGATAGTAAAAAAGGTACGCATCCTGCTATGGCGACTTTAATGCTTGGAGTTTATTACAGGTTTGATGTCGGGGCTTACGGACACGTTAAATAGTTATGAGTTATGAGTTATGAGTAAGTGATCACTCATAATTCATCATTCATAACTCATAACTCCCTTCAACGCTTCCGCCATCGTTTTCCCAATAATAGCCGGAGATTCTACAACGTGGATTCCACATTCACGCATAATTTTCATCTTAGCTTCCGCAGTATCTGCCGAACCTCCAATGATTGCTCCTGCATGTCCCATTCTTCTTCCCGGAGGAGCTGTCTGACCTGCTATAAATCCCACAACGGGTTTTGTGCCATGCTCTTTAATCCAATAGGCAGCGTCCGCCTCCATGTTACCTCCTATTTCACCAATCATGATGATTCCTTCGGTATCAGGGTCTGCCATCAGCAATTGAATAGCATCTTTAGTGGTTGTCCCGATAATGGGGTCTCCGCCTATACCGATGCAGGTTGATTGACCCATACCTGCTTTGGTAACCTGGTCAACCGCTTCATAAGTAAGCGTGCCTGAACGGGAAACAATACCTATTTTACCCGGATTGTGAATAAACCCAGGCATAATGCCCACCTTCGCTTCGCCGGGAGTAATCACACCCGGACAATTTGGACCTATCAATCGGGTTGGCTTGTCGCTTAGGTATGATTTAACCGCAATCATGTCCTTTGTTGGGATACCTTCTGTGATGCAAACCACCAATTTTATTCCCGCTTCGGCTGCTTCCATGATGGCATCTGCTGCAAACGCGGGAGGAACAAAAATGATGGAAACATTGGCTCCTGTCGCTTCCACAGCTTTTGAAACAGTGTCAAAAACCGGCTTATCCAAATGGACAGAACCGCCTTTACCGGGAGTAACTCCTCCAACCACATTGGTTCCGTAGGCGATCATTTGAGTGGCATGGAAAGTACCCTCGCCTCCTGTAAATCCCTGTACGATTACTTTTGAATCTTTATTGACTAATACGCTCATTTTTTTTATAAAAGTTTAGAAAGTTTTGAAAGTTTAGAAGGTTTTGAAAGTTGTTAATTATAAATTGCGTGCAAAAGTAAGGAATATGATTGAATAATTAAGTTTATGAATATATTTGCCGAATAAATAAAAAGGGTTCACGCAAAGTCGCAAAAGAAAAAGAAACCTTCTAAACTTTCAAAACCTTCGCAACTTTCTAAACATGAATGACGATACAATTGTAGCGCTTACAACCCCTTCCGGAATGGGCGCTATTGCGATGTTGCGCTTATCTGGAACAGATGCTTTCTCGATTTGTGATTCGGTTTTCCTTCATTCAAAGAATAAGAAAATCAGTCATCAACAATCTCATACCCTCCTTTATGGAAGCATTATGGAGGATGAAATGCTGATAGATGATGTGTTGGTAAGTGTTTTCCGTAATCCACATTCTTTTACAGGCGAAGATTCTGTGGAGATAAGTTGTCATGGTTCGGTTTTTATTCAACAGCAATTGCTCCAGTTATTCATTAAAAAAGGAGCGCGTCTTGCCAAGCCGGGTGAGTTTACCATGAGGGCTTTCTTTAATGGCAAAATGGATCTTTCGCAGGCGGAGGCGGTGGCTGATTTGGTTTCTTCCAATTCGGAGGCATCGCATAAAGTGGCGATGCAGCAAATGCGGGGGAAGTTTTCTGATGAAATAAAAACCATGAGGGCGCAACTGATTGATTTTGCCTCCCTGATTGAGTTGGAACTTGATTTCAGCGAGGAAGATGTGGAGTTTGCCAATCGTGATGACTTGAAAGCTTTAGTCAGCAAGATTCAGGTAATGATTAAACGATTGTTGGATTCTTTTGCATTGGGGAATGTGATTAAAAACGGAATCCCCATCGCTATTGCAGGCGAACCGAATGTGGGTAAATCTACCCTGCTGAATGCCCTGCTGAATGAAGAAAGAGCTATCGTATCTGAAATTGCAGGAACTACCCGCGATACCATCGAAGAAGAAATAGTGATAGAAGGATTGCTTTTCCGCTTCACGGATACTGCGGGAATAAGGGAAACCACCGACATCATCGAAACGATGGGTATCAAAAAGACTTTCGAGAAACTGAATCAGTCGTCATTGATTATTTATCTTTTTGATGCTTTAACCACCAATCCCGAAGAATTAAGCCGCAACATTGCAGCAACAAGAGCAAATATCACCGAACCTGAAAAACGCTTGCTGGCAGTAGCTAATAAGATTGATCTGGGCGATGAAGAAAAGATTCGCAAAGATTTTTCAGCAATAGAAGATATTATTTTTATTTCGGCTAAAGAAGGAAAGAACATTGAATTGTTGAGAGGGCGGTTGTTGGAATTGGTCAATACCGGCGCACTGAAAAACAACGAAACCATCGTTACCAACACCCGTCATTTTGAAGCATTGAGCAAGGCGTTGGAAGCGCTTAACCATGTTTATGAGGGATTAAATAACAACATCACCGGGGACTTTCTTGCGATTGATATTCGGAGGGCATTGCATTTTATCGGTTCCATAACCGGGGAGATAACTAATAAAGACCTTCTGAAAAACATCTTTGGAAAATTTTGTATCGGCAAATAGAAATTAAAATAATTTTGTCATCACAAATTGTGATGACATTTAATTTAAAGAAACATGGAACTACAAACCATTCAAACAAAAATTTATGAAATAAGAGAGCAAAAAGTCATGCTTGATTTTGACCTTGCTGAACTTTATGAAGTGGAAACACGGATATTAAAACGAGCAGTAAGGCGAAATATTGACCGTTTCCCTAATGACTTTATGTTTCAACTTAACGATTCAGAAGTAACGGACATGGTATCCCAAATTGGGATACCATCAAAAAGTTACTTAGGCGGCGCATTACCTTTTGCCTTTACCGAACAAGGTGTTGCAATGCTTTCAGGCATATTAAACAGCCCAAAAGCAATACAGGTAAACATTGCCATCATGCGGGCTTTTGTATTTATCAGGAAGTATGCGCTCTCACATAAAGACCTGACCGAAAAGCTAAAGGAACTTGAAACCATATACAACAAACAGTTTAAAGATGTTTATGAGGCGATAAACTATTTACTGCAAAAGGATAATAAAAAAGAAAAGCAGGAAGCAGAACAAAAGAACCGTAAACGGATAGGGTATAAATAAAATTACCAAAATATACCATGCTGTAAAACCCTATATTATTACCCATGTTCCACGTTTATTTGATTCATATTCTATATTTTAACCAAATATTTACCATTTAATAAATTCGTTAAAACCTAACTTCGGGCTGTTTTTCCCCAACTTCGGGCAGTTTCTCCCGAACTTCGGGAGGAACTAATTCAAGGTTAAGAAGCGACTACCTGACACCTGGAAGAATGTACCGAATACCAAAAAGAAACGGGAACTGTCCCGGCTATTTCTCCCTATGTTCGGGCTATCTCTCCCGAAGTTCGGACTATTCCTCCCGGAGTTCGGGCAGTTTCTCCCGAAGTTCGGGAGGAACTAATTTTAAATGGGAGAGTACTGGAGAATGTTGGGTAGATGATGGCGCAAAAGTGGGAAATAACGGCTGAAAGATGGTAGGTTTCGCCTGATTTAGATGTGTATTTTCCCTCTTTCGCACTTTTTCTCTTTCTCTATTTTGCCGGTGATAATTGTCCTCATCAACCACTATTTTATTGCACCAAAGCCGAACGGTAAGGAATTTAAGGATTGGAGATGATAGCAGGTATAGCCAAATAATGAGTAATATTGCATGCAGATATTTAAGGAAGAAAAAAAATGAAAAGTGATGTCTTTAATTGTAGTATAGGAACGCCTAATGGCTTTGATTTTAGCTACCCTTCACTATCTAAACAACAAGAACAAACTATTCTTGCTGAACTGTTTGAACAATTGTTGATTTTCGATAGAATAACAATTAGTACAAGTCGTCTTAATTTTGCCTTAGTATTCCTTATTAGTCGAATTGGAATTAATTCTGTTGAGAGACTTTTAGAAAGCGGCTATATCAAATTGATGATTTGGACACCAGTAATTGTTCATGGAACAGGAACACAGCGGGAAGATAATACTATTGATGAATCTGTAATATATGGACAACCACCTATTGTCGCAGCATCACTTATGGAAGAAGACAGAGACCCGGAAAGAAATATTAAAACTGCACTATCTCATTTTAATTTTAACAAAGAAAGAAAAAAGATATTTACAAAAATTGCCTTAAAGAATTATATAGTTCCTGATGGAATGACATTTTCTAATGACTCTGCCAAATTAATTATTGATGCATATAAAGGTAACAATTTATCTAATATTGGATTGCCTTTTGAAAAAGAACCTGAACAATTAAACTTAGATCAGAGACAGATATTACATGAATTAAGTAATAAAATACTTGAAACAGCAGTGCTTGCCAAATATGGACTTAAAAGTTATGAAAACTATGAACATTATGAAATATGTAAACAGAATCTTTCAAATATAGGGAAAGCATATAATATATCTGAAAATACATCTGCTATTTTTAAATTGGAAAATCTACCGAATTTGAAAGCCTTGTATTTATCAGGTAAGTTAGATTTTGATTCTGTATTTACAATTCGACATTTATCTAATGCTAAATATTACAGGAAATGGATTAATGAAATAGGAGAAAGCAATAATGCAAATGAAATAACAAGTGAATATTTTAAAGAAATAAAAGGTCGTTATAGGTTCTTTGAAACAACAAAAGGTAAGCTTTTAAGAAATTTAAGCATTTTTGGTATAAGTACTGCATTAGGGACCGCTATTACAGGAACTACTGGTATAGCAGCATCATTAATACCTGGGCTTTTGGATACATTTTGGCTTGATAGTATTCTAAAAGGGAAAAATCCTTCAATATTTATTGATGATTTAAAGAAAGAAATATCTCATGAATAAAACTAATTCCATCATCCCAAATAATCTTGTCCTGCTAATTCCTTCGTCCCCTTCCTGTCTTATTCAATGAAACAAATAATACTTATTTTTGCAAACAATAAAACCGGATAAAATGGAAAAGTTAATTATCAATATAGAAGGAAGAAAAAACCTGCAATTGTTGTTAGGGCTGTTTGAAAAGCTTGATTTTGTAAAAATAGAGGGACGAGAAAAGCAGGACGAGGGACGGGGTACCGGAAGGCGAATAAACAAGCGTTCAAAAAATATTAATGAAGCGCCGATTATTCATGGAGACCCGAACATAGACACTCGTGAACTTGCCGGAATATGGAAAGACCATCCGAAAACATTGGATGAAATAAGAGAAAAAGCATGGGGAAAGAGGCAATAGTTCTTTGCGACACCAACACGTTGATTCATTATTTCAATAATCATCAACCGACCATAGATAAAGTCAATAGCATAGGGCATCTGAATGTGTTGCTCTCATCCATTACAATTATGGAATTGTATAGGGGCATGGGCAACAAAAAAGAATTGAAAGAGATGCAGAAAAAGATTAAAGGTTATTCTGTCATGAACTTTAATGCAGAAATATCAATGTTGGCAATTGAACTTATTACCGATTTCAAACTTAGTCACGATTTAAAAATTCCTGATGCAATCATTGGCGCTTCAGCCATCATTTATAATATTCCATTGTTTACATACAACAAAAAGGATTTTAAATTCATGCCGGGAATAACCTTATATTCCTGAAATTGAAACTCATTACATGAAAATATAATTGTAGTTTTGCGGCATTATAAACCATAAATCATCATTCAAACATGAAACTATTTATTTCAGCATTGCTATTAACAGCATTAAGTCTAAACATCTTTGCGCAAAGCGCTACAAAGGACAAGGGTACTTTCATTGAAAAGAAACCCGGATTCTATGAGAATTACATTATGAAAGGCATCAAAGAATTTGATGAAAAGGAAAAGAAGGACGAACCAAAGAAATATTTCAAGGTTGACCTCACGAATGTGGATTATCCGACATCCATTGACGACTTCACCAAACAATGGTGCAACGAGCCGCTGTCGCAAGGCAATACCGGGACTTGCTGGTGTTTTTCCACATCGTCTTATATCGAGAGCGAAATAAACCGCCAGACCAAACAAAACGTAAAGCTGTCGGAGATGTTTACCGTTTATTGGGAATATGTGGAGAAAGCCCGCCGATACATCCAGGAAAGAGGAAATTCGGAATTCAGCGAAGGTTCGGAAGCGGATGCAGTTACAAGGATGATGAAGATGTATGGCGCAGTTCCCGAAAAAGATTACACCGGTTTGAAAGAAGGTCAAACCTATTACACTCACTCGAAAATGGTTGCGGAAATGACGGGGTACCTGAAAACCATAAAAGAAACCAACGCATGGAATGAAGAAGCAGCGCTCGCAACCATCAAATCCATTTTAGACCATTACATAGGCACTCCTCCATCTTCCATTACAGTGAATGGCAAAAAAATGACTCCAAAAGAATACATGACTTCGATATTGAAATTCAACCCTGATGATTATGTAAGCGTACTTTCGTTGATGCAGGAACCCTATTATCAAAAGGTGGAATATAAGGTTTCTGACAACTGGTGGCATTCAAAGGAATATTACAATTTACCATTGGATGAATGGATGAACACATTGAAAGAAGTGGTGAGAAAAGGGTTTACCGTTACCATCGGAGGGGATGTTTCCGAAGCGGGGTTTGTGAGCGCTTCGCAGGTTGCCATTGTTCCTACTTTTGATATTCCTGCTGAATATATTGATGAAAATGCCCGCCAGTTTCGCTTTAGCAATAACACCACTACGGACGACCACGGAATGCACCTGATGGGTTATAACGAGCGCAAAGGAGTTACCTGGTTCCTGATAAAAGATTCAGGTTCGGGTTCGCGTAACAATGAAAAGAATAAAGGATATTATTTCTTCCGCGAAGATTATGTGAAACTAAAGATGCTTTATTTCTTTGTTCAGAAAGATGCGGTGAAGGATATGATGAAGAAATTTAATTAGGGATAAAGATAGAACACGGATGACACGGATACTATGGATAAAAACGGATTTTAATGGATTCAAGCGATTTTTATTTTTTATCTGTTTTTATCCATAGTATCCGTGTCATCTGTGTTCTATTTGGTTCCGGCTTGTCCGGTTCAGGTGTTGAAAAAAATCGTTGAATATAGCCATACTGCATCAAAATTTTCCGTAAAATTGCAGCGTTTTATACTTAATTTTCAAATCAGAAAATTTTAATCAATGAAAAAAATCGCACTCCTTATCGGGTTTTGCTTATTATTATGTATTGAACAATCAACCGCGCAATTAAGCAAAGGCGGAACACCACGCAGTTTCAACGATTTGTCAATTCCTGCCATAGAAGCAGTGCAGGTAGCTCCGCTTTCTCCCGCTATTATTCAAAAAGAAATTGCATCAAGCGAAAGAGCGGGAATGTATAAAGTGGGAAAATTAATTGCTGTTAATAAAAATCCTGACAACAGCGGAACATGGCTTAATATGAGCGATGGCGGAAAACTTTGGCGCCTGAAATTGCAATCAGTAGGAGCAAAAGCATTAGGAGTGTTTTATAATCAATTTAATTTGCCGCACGGGGCAACCTTATTTCTTTATAATGAAGACAAAAAACAGGTGATTGGCGCATTTACGGATGAGAATAATCCGAAGAGCGGATATTTTGCCAATGAGTTAATAGAAGGAGAAACCGTTACGCTGGAATATTATCAACCGGCGGGTTTAAGAATAAAGCCGCAACTCAACATTTCCGACATTTCCTATGTTTATCGTGAAACGAGGTTCATGTTCCGCGATGTTAAAGATTTTGGTCAGTCGGATGTTTGCGAGGTGAATGTGAATTGTTCGGAAGGCGCAAACTGGCAGGATCAGAAAAGAGGCATTGTGAGGATATTACTGTTGGCAGGCGGAAGCCAGGGATACTGCTCCGGTTCACTTATCAATAATACAAGCCAGGATTGCACTCCTTATTTATTAACCGCCGACCATTGCAGCCATGACCAGTTTGGTAACGTAGCTTCCGCATCCGACATGTCGCAATGGGTTTTTTATTTCAATTATGAAGCGCCCACCTGCGCCAATCCCGGTTCGGAAGGCACACTCGCCTCACACACCATGACCGGCTGCACTGAAAAAGCGGCAACGGGCGGTTCGGGAAGCAACGGCGATTCAGATTTCTTCCTTGTGGAACTCGACCAAAGCGTTCCTTCATCTCTTAATCCTTATTTTAACGGATGGGACAGAAACAGCAGCCCGAGTTCCAGCGGAGTGTGCATTCATCACCCCAAAGCCGACATTAAAAAGATTTCTACTTACACTTCGCCGCTCATCGCTTATCAATACAGCACTTCCGCTTATACTCACTGGCAGGTTACCTGGGCTTCCACTGCAAACGGTTATGGAGTAACGGAAGGCGGCTCATCCGGCTCTCCTATTTTTAGTAGCGGTGGAAGAATTGTAGGCGAGCTTACGGGAGGCGGTTCTTTTTGCAATACACCTACTCAATCTGATTATTATGGAAGATTCTATTTTAGCTGGGACCAGAACGGTACCGGTTCAGGTATTCAGCTTAAACCCTGGCTTGACCCGGGTAATACCGGTGTTACAACGCTTGACGGAACGAATATGCCTTGCGGCGTTGTTAATAGTCCTCCTGTTGCAAATTTTATAGCAGCGCCTTTAACCGTTTATGTAGCTCAAACCGTAACTTTCACTGACCAAAGCACTAACAACCCCACCTCATGGTCATGGGTAATTACCCCTAATACCTTTACTTATACAGGCGGAACTTCGGCAACATCGCAAAATCCGCAGGTTACTTTCAGCGCTGTCGGCTTTTATACCGCTACGCTTACTGTGAGCAATGCTTTCGGCTCCAATTCCATGACAAGAACAAATTATATTGATGTTGTTACTACATCAACTGCCCTTTGCGACACTACCGGGAATTTTAACATTAACACAGACACCGCTACAATTATTATTACGGCACACGGCACTCATATTTCAGGGAGCAATCAATTTTCGGATGAATCAAAAGCCGATAAATTCCTTGCATCTCATTATGCTGCGAACTCCGTATTGAGCGGCGCTTTGCTTTATTTCGGCAGGGCTGACGGCACAGGAACGGTTGATGTAAAGATTTGGGACAATACAGGCGCGGGTGGCTCGCCCGGTAGTGTTCTTGCAACACAAAGCATTAATGTTAATACTATTCCCACTACCGGTACTCCCGTTCTCGTCAACTTTATTCCTACTATTCCCATCACGACTGATTTCTTTGTAGGTATCGGAATACATTACGCTTCGCCGGGCGATTCCGTTGCGTTGTTTACGAATCTTAACGGAGAAACAAATCCCGGAACTGCATGGGAACAATGGAACAATAATGCCTGGCATACTTATAATGCCGCTTATACAGGATATAACTTTAATGTTGCAAATGCAATCCTTACCATCGCCTGTACACAGGTTGCAACATTAGTTTCCAACATCAATTCGCAGGGAGAAATTAAAATTTATCCGAATCCAGCCAATGATGTTCTGTTTGCCGAAGTTAATTTTGGCTATGATGATAAGTTGAATGTAAGATTGATGAATTTATTGGGAGAAACACTGCTCGAACAGCATAATTTTAACACAAGGGCTAACAAGGTAATGCTTGATGTTTCATCGCTTTCAAACGGCTTGTATCTTATTGAATTTAGCACCGGAAGGGAAAAGATAATGAAAAAAGTGCAGGTGAGCAGGTAATTAAAACTTCGCCAGCTTAAAATTCTTAATCTCCTTTTCGGAGATAATAACAGATAGAAAATAGATTCCGGGAGCAAGGTCTGCGCCGCTTATGTCATAGCTTGCTCTTTTATGAATATTATGCTGAAAGAGCAACCTTCCGTTGACATCAGCCAAACGCAGTGAAAAATCTTTCGGAGCGCTCATTTCGATGATTGCATTGCCGCCTGTTGCAAAAACAGCGGTATTTACCAATTTTATGTAAGAATCTTTTTTCTCCTCTTCAATTCCTATAACGCAGGCGCAGGGAAGAAAACCTCTTTGACACATCCGGTTGCAAATGTCAGTGAAATTGATTCCGTTGTTAAGCGTGTGGTCTGACTGTATATAAAGGTTAGCGGCGTCCTTCATGGAAATATTGGTGGTATAACTATACATGGAGTTGAAAAGAATCTTGTCGGCAGCTTCTCGTCCAATATCTCCCCATATTTGCATAATGGTGGACGACCACATTTCGCCATCGGAATGCGGCTCACCCGTCTTGTCTTCGGGATAATGCTTGGAAGTAATGGAAACTCTGCCGGGCCAAAACTCATTATGCCCGTCCCATGAAAAAACATACCACCAGTAAAAAGTATTAAGGTAGCGAGAATAGGAAGAAGCTATATAATCGCCGATGCCTTCATCAAGCGCAGCGCGTTCAGTTCCAAAATTAGAATTAGAAGCGCTAAAACTGACTGCATGACCGTATTCATGCGTAACAACATCTGCGTCCTGCGCATCAGGAACGCCGCCCGTTCCATAATTAATGCTGATGGGACTGCTATTTGAATTGAAGAAGGAATTATCGCCGAGGTTTGGGTTATTGGCATCAATCTGAATAGGAAAATTAACCAGGTTAAGAAAGCCAAGATGCTGTAAATACTGCTGAAAATAGTTGATATGATAAAAAGCATTAACCTCATTGAACTCCCGATGTGAGCGCGTGAAATTAAAATAGGGCGTCGTGCTGAAGGCAGGCGCATTTGCAGGCGTAGAAAGTTCTTTAACCTCACAAAACGGGCTGCTCAACCAGAAAGTATCATTATTGAGGGTAGTTTCAATCACTTCATACTGGCGTTGCGCATTTAGAACAGCAACATCAGAATCGTGGGCATTAACATAAGGAGTGCCATAAAGAACTCCGGCAGTGGTAAGCGGGTCAGGATTGAAAACCATTGCAACGGCAGGGGTGTCTGTGGAATTGAAAATTGAAAATTGAAAATTGAAAATTGAAGGGGGAGAATAGTATTCGTTCAGGTCGTGTTCATAAATGGTCTTACTTTCCTTATTAATAATCAATTCAAAATTTCTGTTATTCTTGTCAGCAATGAATATCCTGGCTGCCGGAATAAAAGACAAACCGTCGTAAAACCATTGATTGGAAATTTCTGTTTTTACAATAATGCTTTGAACAGGTTCTAATGATTTAATCACATTTTCGCAAACAGCATTTGTCGGAAAATCATTGGGGAGATTGGAAGGAAGCGCAAAACCATTGTCGAAAAGAGAAGTAATGTTTCCGTTTTTATCTAAGTTTATTTTAATGCTTCCCCTGAACACAGGAATGGCTCGGTAAAATTCGCCGAACAAAAAGTGAAAACCTGTCGGGCTTTCCTTTTGATTAAGCAATTGAAGGGAAATACCAGGTTGAGTAAGGTAAGGATAATGGTTGAGCAGAAATTGTTTTATGGTAGAAGTGTCAGTAGCTGCAAGATGACCGGCATAAAATTCAGATTTAGCGAGCCGGTTATCAATAGGGTAGCTCTTTTCAGAAGAAACCATTTTATTGTTTTGCGCAGAACAATTGAGAGCGAGCAGTAAAAAGATGATTATTTTTTGCATCAGCATATATTTTATGCAAAATTATAAAGAAAAACTGAATTAAAAATGCCACAGATTCACAGATTTTTATTATTCAATCTGTGAATCTGTGGCGTTTTTTATCATAACACATCATAATCCCACTAAGCGAAAGCGTTCCTTCATTATTCTTTAAAATCATTTCTTTTCCGAATAACGCTGCCTAAAATCTTCCCACTTGGTAGTTTTGTATGCCTCATCTCCATAATATTTAAGGATGGGTTCCATTGTTTCGGGCGTGAGATAATAAGGAATTGCATCAACCGCCTGCAACTCCTGGTTGAACACGATGCAGGAAGGCAGGAACACATTTCCTTTTAGAGCCGCATATACAAACTGATGAAACGGCTTGTCTTTTTCGTGAACAAAGGTTTGCCCGGCAAAAAGAATGGTATCCTTTGTTTCTGCATTCAAATCTACTAAATAATACTTTTCCTCAAGATATTTAACAACATCAGGAGGAGTAAAAGTTGTTTTCTTCATTATCCGGCAACCGTTGCACCATTCGGTATGCACAAAAACCAACAGTTTCTTAGCATTATTTTTTTGTTTCAGAAGCGCCTCATTAAAGGAATACCAATGAGGATTAACTGTTGATGATTGACCATTGTCTGTTGAAGTGGAATTTTCAGGTTTTGTATTCTCCGCAGGCGTTTCGGGATAAGCAAGTTCATAATACTTTTTAAAGTCTTCGTATTGAGTGGTTCTAAAAATATTCTCCACCGTATATATCAGTAACGGCTCAATTTTTCTTACATCAAGATAACCGGCGGAAAGCAGCGAAAACTGGAAGTTATTGTTGATAAAAACCGTGGAAGGATAAGACATTCGTTCACCCAGAAACTTAATGGCTAACTGGTGAGGTGAACGTGTTCCTAATTCAGCATTGAAATACTTTGTACCTAAGTATTCAATGGTATCCTTTGTTTCCGCATTGAATTTTACCGGATAGAAATTGGCATTAATATAGCCCGCAAGACCGGGAGTGGAATAAGTGGTGCGCATCATGTGTTTGCACCAGCCGCACCAATCCGTGTAAATATCAATTAGAAAAGGCAAGGGGTGAGTTTTATTCTTTTCAAACGCCTCCTTAAAATCAAGCCATTTCACTAAGCTGCTGTCTTCGGCAGAAGGGCTTGCAGAAGGATGTTGGGCAAGCAAGAGATTAACCTGGAAAATAAAACAACAGGTAATAAATAATTTTTTGAACATATATATTTAAGGTATAAAGGAGATGATATTATTTATGGTATTGGTTATAAAGACCGGATGCAAAAATAAAGACAATTCAGCAATAATTTTCACAACCTTTAAATTCTGCAATCACTCCGCATCGTTTCCGGGTATCTGGCAACGACGCCGGAGTATTCGGCAACGACGCCGGAGTATTCGGCAACGACGCCGGAACATTCGGCAACGACGCCGGAACATTCGGCAACGACGCCGGAACATTTGGCAACGACGCCGGAACATTCGGCAACGACGCCGGAACATTCGGCAACGACGCCGGAACATTCGGCAACGACGCCGGAACATTTAGCGTCGTCGTTTAATCTTATTCAAAAAACGGTGAAGGATACTATGATATTCTTCCCCATAGATGGAGCGAGCGTCCCGTACCTGCGGAGGAAAAGATTCTTTCATTTTCGGGTCAGTTTCCATTTAAAAGAATTAGAGGGAGATGTTCCG
>Ga0207111_10052_pt1 | contig 33419 bp, 24 predicted proteins | sample Alteio_BWMinHeat_71_FD_153577 | JGI IMG/M metagenome (GOLD analysis project Ga0207111, IMG submission 153577) | Enriched cells from forest soil in Barre Woods Harvard Forest LTER site, Petersham, Massachusetts, United States -... | ecosystem: Environmental > Terrestrial > Soil > Temperate forest >... | reverse complement strand
AATTACCGAAGACAATAAATATCATTGATCTCGAGCAACATATTGTCGATTTTACTGACACCGCGGCGCTTGTTGAAAATTTTGATCTTTTCATAACCGCTGATACCGCAGTTGCACATCTGAGTGGCGCGCTTGGCAAACCAACCTGGCTTCTTCTTCCCCACACAACCGACTGGCGTTGGTTTATGCATTCAGAAAGTGATGCAAGCATGTGGTATTCGAGTTTGACCAAGTTCAGACAAGAGACGCCTGGTGATTGGCACACGGTTCTTGATCGCGTGAACAAAAAAGTTACGACACTTGCGACAACACTTACATTGTGAAATTAGCTTATCTAATAGTGTACAAGCCTTCGACTTGTCATCCTGAACCCAGCCGTCGCCCTACGTGGCTATGGCGGGCAGGCTTGATTCAGGATCCATGATTTGAGTTTTTATATAAAAAAAGGCCCCGAACTGTTTCAGGGCCTTTTTTAGTTTCTATAAGATAAAACAAAGCGTCTATTCATACTTGTTGAGACTTTTTTATGGACCCTGAATCAAGTTCAGGGTGACAAATCGAGAGATTAACCCAATATTAAGAGCAATGAGTCTTAGTAAGTGGGCGTTTAATATTCGTCTTATAATTTCTTAATTTATAGGTAACTTCCCTAACGGCGTAAGGTCACCCCTCACAACATCAAGACCAGCCTGCAAGGCATCTGGGTCATTTTCATAGGTCATGATTACCGTCTTTTCTTGCTCAAGAAATTTTAGGCAATACGGGCTCATGCACGCAATCACGCCCATTTTTTTTCCTGACGTTCTCAAATCATCAAGTATATTTGTAAGCTCTTGAGATATCGAAGCGATGCGACCAAAGAATCCCATAGTTTTATCAATCGCGTATAACACAACCAGTATTGTTTCATACTGATCTAATATTCGTGTGACATACATCATTTCTTCGGCAGTTGGCACTGGTGAAATCTGTTCATAACCGCCAACCAAAGCTGCAAGTTGTTCATCGCGCTGCCCTCCAACCTGTAACAAACCTACAGACTTCATATTTTTGATTGGTAAAAGATTTTGTTCATCTCGCACAAGCGTTACCGCTTGTTCAAATAAAACTTTTTTTAAGATTCGAGCGTTATCAGAATTGATAATATTTTGCACAGCAGCTGCATCAACAAATCGTTGCTCATGCAAACCTACGTGTTCTTTGGCCTGCAGTACGCGTAACACATGATCATCAAGTTCTTGTGCTGTTAAGATACCATCGACTAACCCCTGTTTAATACTTGCAACAGCAGCGGGAATATCAACCGGCATCACGACGATATCATTTCCTGCCACAATCGCCTGCAAGGCAGCTTGCCCCGGATTGTAAAATTTGGTGACGCCCTTCATGGTCATTGCATCGGTAACAATTAACCCCTGAAAATTTAATTGTTTACGTAATAAATCAGTTACAATTGATCGCGATAGCGTCGATGGCTGGTGGAGCGTTTTATCAAACACTGGAATAGAAAGGTGCGCTGTCATAATAGATGGAATACCTGAATCGATCATCGCTTTAAATGGGTATAACTCTTCGTGCCACAATCGAGCAACGCTATGGTTGAGCACCGGCAAATCTTCATGCGAATCAACCGCAGTATCACCGTGTCCGGGAAAATGTTTTGCACAAGCAATAACCCCACCATCCAGCAAGCCTTGTGCAAACAAAATACTTTTTCGTGCAACATCAATTTTATTTGATCCAAACGAACGAACGCCAATAATCGGATTATCGGGATTGTTGTTAATATCAACAACCGGTGCAAAATTAAGATGCACGCCAATGGCGCGACAGTGTTTGCCAATTTCTTTACCAACTTCGTAAATTAACGATTCATTCTGCACAGCACCCAGCGTCATATTTTTAGGAAAACGAACCGTGTTTACAAGCCGCATGCTCAAACCCCATTCACAATCTTGTGCGATAAGCAGCGGATATTTTGAAATCGCCTGTAACTGATTGGTCCAACTAACTTGCGTTTCAGGATTCCCCTTGAGAAAAATAACGCTCCCAACATGATACTTTTTAATAAGCTCTTCGACCGATTCTCTATGCTGCTCAGATAAACTCGAATAAGAATCGACCATCAAGAGTTGTCCTATTTTTTCATCAAGCGTCAGTTGCTGCAAAGTTTTTTCTGCCCACACTGCGCAAGCAACCTGCATGGTAAATAATAAACCTATAATTAAACCAAACCAGCGCTTCATCTTTTTCCTTCCCGTGCTAGAATTCGAAGAAGATATAATATATTTTAGATCCTGAAACGAGTTCAGGATGACAGAATAGCGAATCTTGTCATCCTGAACTCGTTTCAGGATCCATACAAACAATAATCATTCTAAAAACCAACCTTACCACAAGAGAATCATATGAAACAATTCATGCGCTGTTTTTTCGTTTTTATCGCATGTTTCAGCCCTGTTTTTTCTCAGAACAGTTCCCACATCAACATCGAGTGCTTACAAGAAATTGAAACACTCATCAACATTGCCATTCAAAATAACGAGCTTCCTGGCGCTGTCGTTCTGGTCAGCCATCAAGATCGCATTGTGTATCACCAAGCATTTGGCAACCGCTGTGTTTACCCCGCCATCGAACCCATGACAACCGACACCATTTTTGATCTTTCTTCACTGACCAAACTTTTTACGGCAACAGCTGTCGTTAAACTCGCCGAGCTTGGGCTTATCAAAATACATGCCCCCGTTGCCACCTACATTCCAGAATTTGGTAAAAACGGCAAAACAAAAATAACCATCAAACAACTTTTAACTCATTCATCATGCCTGATCAGCGATAATCCTCATAAAGATTATGACAACGGTTATGAAAAAGCTTTTGAAAATATCTATAACCTCGCACCAGAAAAAAGGCCTGGCAGCTCGTTTATGTATAGCAGCGTTGGCTATCTTATACTGGGTGAATTGGTGCAACGCGTTTCAGGAAAATCGCTTGCAGCATTTTTGTATGAATATATCTTCAAACCGCTCACTATGACTGATACCATGTTCATGCCCCCACAAGAATTGCACGCACGCATTGCACCTACCGCACAACGTTATGGTGTTTGGATTCGTGGAGAAGTTCATGACTATCGCTCGCATGCCATTGGTGGCATTACTGGTCATGCCGGTTTATTTTCTACCACCCTTGATCTGGCAAAGTTTTGCTCAGCTTTTTTGAATCAAGGACATGCTTTTTTATGTGAGTCAGATGCAACCTTAAAAGACCCTGCTCGATCTGAAAATATACTTGAACCGTTAAGCATTGAAAGCATGCTCAGCCCTTGCAAAATAGCATCTGATACGCGCGGCCTGGGGTGGGATATTGATACGCGCTATTCAACACTTCGTGGCGATTTTTTTAGAGAAGGCGCCTATGGGCATTCCGGCTTTACGGGCACATCAATCTTACTTCATCAACCTTCAAAAACAGTTCTTATTATTTTGAGCAATCGCGTACATACGAATAAAAATGGGAACATCATTCCCTTGCGTGCAAAAATTGCCAATGTTGTTGCACATGCATTGATGAAAAACACAAATCTATCTGATGAAATCTGAGATTTTGTTTGAAGTTATAAACTCGCCATTTTCAAAAGTCTTATTATTTTATTGAAGGTTTCAATGTTCTTTTTTGTTTCTTGTATCTCTTGTTCGTTGCTCAGTTCTTTTAACTTTTCGATAAGCATTTCTTTCTGTTTTAGCGCTAATTCGAAAGCATGCTGGTCAATGGTAGCTTCTCGTTGAAGAAGTAATTTTATAATTTTAATTACCTGAGCGCTTTTCAAAACAGTTCCAAAGATAAGTACCTTATGAAGAGGGGCTATATCTCGTTTATTTTTTTTATTGATTGGAGCGCCTCTATCAAGAAGTAATCTTGCGGTGTCGACGTTGCCAGAAGAAACTGCAAAATGAAGTGGCGTATCTTTCGTTTTGGTTTGCGCATCTATCATTGCACCATCATTAAGAAGCAGCATGGCAAGTTTAGGTTTTTCCAGCAACGCTGCATAATGTAATGGCGTTACGTGCTGAATAGTACGAGCATTAACAATCGCATGATGCTTAATGAGCAATTGAGCAATTCTAACATGGCCATTGGTAGCTGCATAATGAAGCGGAGTTGCTTGATGATTGTCTCGTGCGTCAACATCTGCACCATGTTTAAGTAATAATTTCACAAGCTCTATCTTACCATTGGCAGCAGCATAATGAAGCGAGGTTCTATTTCTATTATCACGGGCATTAACAAGAGCACCGGTTTTTATAAATAAATCTGCTATCTCTACCGGATAGTTCGCCATTGCAAAATGCAGCGGTGTAATACCATCCTTATCCGGAAGATTAACATTTTTACGATTGACTAACTTTTTAATGCGATTTTCGCTTCCACCAGAGATAAGACAACGAAAGAGCGGATCTTGCCATTGCGGCAAAGATTCTTCTGTTTTTGCATACGTTTCGTGAAAACCATTCAGCATACACATAACAGCCAAAAGCTTTATCATACACATGTTAAAATTCATATATTCTCCATACAGATCTTAAAACTTATAGCGTAGGTATCTATTATTCATGTTAGATAATTCAAAATTCGAAACGCAAGCAATCAGTCTTGAAACCTTGAAATCTTGCGATGAAAGCTGATCGCAAAATGATGCGCATAATCGCGTAAGGCAATAAGAACCTGCCCAGCAACATTTTTAACATCAATTTTTTTACCCTCTGGAATATGCCGCGAAAAGACCGTCTCTTCCCGTTTGGCAAGGCTTGCAATCTCAGCATCAGGAAAAATCTTGGTCACTGAACTCAACTGTCCTTTGCCACCATCAATCAACATCAAATCGGGAAAATCGTGCGTTTTCCCATACCGTCGCTGCACAATTTCTTGCAAGCTTGCATAATCATCTTGCCCTTCAACTGTCTTGATATGAAAATGTCGAAACATTGTTTTATCGGGTTGGCCATCGGTAAAGCGCACACACGAACCAACCATAAACATCCCCTGTTTGTGCGAAATATCAAAACAATCAATAGTATGCGGTTCTTTGGGCAATTTCAAAAGTTGCTTGAGCGCCTTTGAAAGGGTCCCCTGTTTTTCTAACTCCTGCTCAACTTGAATCAATCCAATCCTGACCAGTCCCGCTTCATGCCCCTGCGTAGGATGAATAATGCTGACATGGTGCTCTTTGTTGTGCCATGTTTGTAAAAATTCTTCTAATAACTCTTTTTCATCATCAGGAATAATGAAATTAACCAGCACAACCGCTGGACTTGGTACTTCACGATAATAACTTTCAAAATATTCAAGATATGATGGTTCGACATCTTGGTCGCCGTCGTTTCCCTCCAGGAGGGACGACCTGTTCTTCGTAGCCACATGGGGCGTAGGAGAAACGGCGTCAAGAGATGGGGCCATTACGTATGGGAAATAAAAAACGCGTTGCCTTTTTAAAACGCCATCCCGCTCGGTAAAAAGAAATAATGAACGCTGATCAGGCGTTAAAATCCAAATATCTTTTTTGACTAAATCATCAATTGATGTTGGTTTGGTATCAATCGAACTAAAGACGCGTTCAAAGGCGGTATAATAACTATGCAGCTCTTTTGATTTTTCAAATTCACGCTGGTGATTATGCTCTTCAATCTGTTTTTTTAAATTATTCAAAAATTTGGTATGACCTTGCTTCAAAGCGGCACGTGCAAGCTCCATACGTTCAATGTAGGCATCAAGATCAAAATCTGGTCGGCACGACCCCGAACAAATCCCCATATGATAAAATAAACAACCGTTGTCAATTTTTTTGCCGCAGCGCTTAAGTCGAAACGTTTTAATCAGAAAATCGTACACCTTGCGAGCAGATGATTTTTCAATAAACGGACCAAAATATGCCCCCTTTTGCTTTTGGTTACGAACAATTTTTAAATCAGGAATCTTTGAGCTGGTGATCATAAGGTATAAAAAAGGCTGCCCAAACTTGAGTAAAACGTTAAGCCGAGGCTGATTACTGCGAATAAGCTTTGCTTCAAGGATCATCGCTTCAAGCTCACTGCCTGCTTCGATAAATTCGACGTCAGCACTCGATTCAAGAATGGTATCAACCTTCAGATCAAGCCCCCGCTTTTGTAGGTAGCTTGATACGCGCTTTTTTAAATTCTTTGCCTTACCAATGTAGATAACCTGATCAGCAGCATCTTTAAAGAGATATACACCCGGATGTGGCGGGAGTCGTTTAATCTGTTTTATCAGGTGTTCATTCACGTCTGAAAAATCGCTCGCAAAATTGTTCATAGCAATCCCCCTCTTTTAATCATCTTTTCATTTACTGGCCGCGAAAAATGAGTATATTTATGGGTATCTTTGTACACGTTATTATTTTAAATAATTTTAATAGAAGTGAAAAATATGCTCCACAAATTAAAATATCCCGTAATAATCCTGGGTTTTTCCCTCTTCTCCTTCTGGGTCGGAACCTCATTATTCAAATATTTCACCCATGATGCCCCCCCTCACATTGCGCTTGTAAACCTTGAAAATGGCGGAATCTACGGAAAAATGCTGGAATGTTCAATCAAATCATCAGGATCATATAAAGTTTCTCGCCTCACCGTCAACCTTGATGGTAAAGAGTTTGACCTTGGGTCATCGGCTCGTCCCGGCAAAGCACTTTTCGACCTGCCGGTCAAAATCGATACCAACACCCTTGCTAACGGTCAGCATACCATTGAAATTGAAGCAACTGATGGAAGCTATAATAAAAATAAACAACGTATCAAATGTGATTTTTCTATTGATAACACCCCTCTCAATGCCGCATTAATTTCTACCGATTACAACGTAAGCCAGGGTAAAACGCTCCACATGAAGATTCAATCAAACAAAAAATTGGCAAAGGCTGAAATCAGATTTCTTGCCAAGACCTATCCTTTTTACCCAGAATCAGAAAATTCAACCGCTTATGAATGCTTTATCCCTATCGATTGCGAAGAAAACCCTTGTGAATTCATGGTCGCTGCAGAAATAGAAGATCACATCAAAAACAGCTGCAAGCTTCCAGCAAAAATTCAAATTGCTACATTTCCATTCAAAAAGCAACGCGGTTTCACCATCGAGCGCGCAAAGCTTGATAACGAAAAAGAAGTAAGCATGAACTCAAACATTCTCAAAGAAGCGTTAGAAAAATGGGCACAAGAATCACCAAAGAAAAAATTATGGTCCGGAGCATTTGAATACCCTATCGATGTCCAAAAAATGACGACACCTTTTGGTGAAATTCGTATGACTCCTGAATGCGGCAGATACATGCACAAGGGCATTGATTTAATTAACCGACCAAAATGCGTTGTATGGGCAAGCCAGCACGGGAAAGTCATTATTAAAGATCGTTATCTTTTCACCGGAAATACGGTTGTCCTCGATCATGGATTAAGCGTTTTTACCGTCTATGCCCATCTTGAAGATTTTGCCGACATCAATGTTGGCGATATCGTCAAAAAAGGTAATCCTGTTGGCCGCCTTGGCATGACCGGATACGCGAGTGGTTATCACCTGCACTGGGAAGTACGCGTTAATATGATTCCTGTTGATCCAATTGAATGGACAACAAAAGTTTTTTAAGCACCTATTTCGCCATTTCTTAGAAAATAATGTTGCTGAGCAATTTCAAGATTTGCTCAGCAACGCTTACTTAAAATAATTGCTTAGCTTTTCTTGCAATCGGCACATCATCATTCGTATACTCCAATTCGTTAACCCATGTTATGAAATTGGAATGGATCCTGAAACCCTACTACGCCCAGGTGGCTACGAAGGGCAGGCGAGTTCAGGATGACAATACAAGAGGATGAGTATATGAAGAAACAAATCTTACGATTGTTTATCGCAATTCTTGCATGCTTTTCTTTGCATGCACAAAACACCCCCGATCTTTCAAACGTTGGTGATTATATTCCCAATGTAAAAGATCTGTTTAAACAAATAGAAGATGCAAAAAAAATTGGTCATGGTTTTGGGTTCCTCCAAATGCTGAATAACCAAACCGCTTGGCAAGCCGAAATACTCCTTGAAGATGATCCACCAATTTCTAAAGCATTACCGCAAGATACGATTATTACCATTAAATCAAAATCGAAAAATCCCAAATATGCTAATCTTTATTACACGCTAAAACAAAATAAAGATGGGGCTCTGGAACTCAAGCCAACAACAAAAGATCTCAAAGATCCTGATACCCAATTTATTATTAAACGTTATACCGATGCCAACATTAACGATTGGTTTGGTTTTACTCATGCCAAGGCTGGTAAAAATGTTATGCGCTACAATAGCGATGCCTCTGAAGTAACATTTGATACAAGCAAATTTGAAGGCGATGATAACGTCGATGCTCACTGGATTATTAACGGTAAATCTATTGAAAATTGTTGGATCATCAACAGGAAAACAAAAGGGTATCTGACAACAACAAGCATCACGCGTGATGTCCCCGTTGAAGGCAAAGAAGGAGCAACAAGTTGGAAAAATTTTGCGGATACCGAAGTCTGGGGCACCAACACCGCCCTCAGCTATTTTGATTATCCTAAAATTAACCCTCCCGGCGGTGCATTTAGTGGTGGCGAAAGCTATCATCCCAAACAATGGTATGAATCTTGGCAACTGCCTGAGCCGGGTAATGGTATCGTTATTTTTGACCTAACAGTTAGCTATCGCAACGACGGTGCCATTTTTGGTGCTATGGGTTTTGCGTCAGCACTAGGAGGTCCCACCCCCGACTACGAATTTCAGTTTGCTGGAGGCGGCTGGGCCGGTTTCGGCATCAGGAGTAATGTTTTGCTCTCGCCAGCAAATTCGCATCAAATCGATAACAAAGTTCACCGATTTGCGGTCTCATTAGATAAAGCTTCGAGAATGTTGACCATCTATCAGGCAAATGTACCTATCTTCGGCTGGGTTGGAGCTAAGGACCCCAATTTTAAAGCTGATGTAAAATATTTTAGCTTCAGAGAAGCATGGAATTTGGTTTCTGTTGATAATATTTGCATATTACCAAACGATGGTTCACAACAAGTAAATAATGAAATGGGAAAAACAATGAGCTTCCTTGGCCCAGCTTTTAGCCTCACCCCTCTTCCCAAAGTAATATATCGCATTACTGAAAAAAACCTACTACAAGTACTTGGCAAAGACATCGTGCAAGTCTCACTTCGCAATGAATGGGATGAGACCACAGGAAGTAACAAAGATACCATCGCTTACGGCGTTGATATCAATAATCATCTTCAGTACTGGAACGGTTCTAGCTGGTCAGATCTAGGCATGAAAGTAAAATATGTATCGCTGGGTGCTGAAAAAGGTGAGTGGTGCGTAAACATGGACGGTACGATTGGAAAAAAATCGGGTACCAGCTGGCCTCTTATACCATCCCAACCAGGCACCGGCAATGAGGCACTTCAAGTTGCTGCAGTAGATGACCAAATAGCATGGTGCATTACCAAAAATAAGGTTTATCACTATGACAAAACTGGTCAATGGGTTGATACTAACTTTCCCGGTGGAACTCCAACATCGATCTCTGTTGCTTCTAAAACTAATTTTGACGCAGACCCAACCCCTGAAGTATGGGCAACCAATCAAAATGGCGACGTCTTTGTTTACGAAACAACATGGGGCAACAAACCACGACCAGCTGAAGGGTTGATGCAAGTGGCGGTACGAAGTGAAAAAGAAGTATACGGTGTTTCAAAAACTCATAATGCTTACAAATGGGATGGACAAAAATGGTCGCAAATTCCTGGACTTCAGCTTGGTTTTATTGCCGTAGCAAGTTTTAAATTCAAGCAAGAAATCGCTGCAAAAACCGAGAAGAAACAATTTGAAATAACAACAACATCTGATGCAACTGATCTTAACGATACACTACTTGAAATTGAGGTAGTTCCAGGAAAACGTGGGATGGGTGGTGGTATCGCCTCACATACAACATTAGCATTTGGCAATATTCCCGTAACAAAAACACCCCGCGTCAATGGTTTTGCTCAATATAATATCACCGATTTTGGCATTGCTTCTTTGCTCCAAGTAAGCCCACTCCGCAGCGAAGGCGCCGCATGGCTGACGACGTCACTCACGCCACCAAATAAAACAACGGTAACCTTTTTGGCTCGACCACAAGATGCTGGTGATATTCAATTTATTTTGGGAGAAAAAATTTCAGAAAGTTTTGTTTATAAAGTTGTTATTGGAGGCTGGGGAAATACCAAGTCGGCAATCATCAAACGAACACAGAGTAAAGATGGAAAAGACGTTGATACCAACGTTCTTGAAGTCACTCCAAGCAATAACCCATTAGCCGCAGCTTCTGCAGGCAACATGACGCCATACTGGGTCAGTTACAACAATGGATTGTTTCTTGTTGGCATGGGAAATCAGGGAGAAAACGTTTTTATGGCCTGGCGCGATCCTAACCCTAGCAACGCAATAACGCGCATTGGCTTTGGCAGCCACACCACTCCTGTTGACTATATGCAAGTTCAAGTGTTGCCTCCCGTTGTTGTTCAACCACCAAAGCGAATTTATATACAAGATAATAAACCTTTAACGGTTTCAGCTTCTAAAGGTTCATTAACCTGGACTACTTTTCCTTTCCGGGTTGAAGATCGTGGGACCATTGGTTTTGATATTAAAGGATCGGAACAAGTGGTACTTGCTTTGGGCAAAGAGCCTAATATTGCATTAGAACATTATGCGATCATTTTTGGTTATGGTAAAAATGAAGGAATCCTCATTAACAAATGGGATCCAAAAACTAAAAAATATTACGAGCGCTCATCTTTTCCAAACATCGCTCTTAAGGCTGATACCCCCATACCATTTTGGGTAAGTTATAATTATGGCCAATTCATCATAGGACAAGGCAATATTGGAGAAAATGTCCTCATTGTTATGCAAGACATTAATCCTTACAGCAGCATTGATGCGATTGGTTTTGGCGCGTGGGGAGCGGCAGGCGCAGAAATCAACAATATCAAAATAGCGTCAGCATCTTCACTCGACCTTGAACAAGCAACTAATCTTTATAAACGAACATCAACCAATTTTCAATTTTCCGGTGGTATCGATATTATTCTCCCCTTTGAATATACCTTCTCTCAAAATGATAAAAATGTTCAAATGTTTGATGGCATCAGTGGAAAACGCTATCTGCCTTTAGCTACGCCTGAACCTGCAACCCACTATAAATTTAACTGCACCATTCAAGAAGATGGCACTCCCCAACTTGCTTTGACAGAAAAGCCAGATAATCCCATACAACTTGATGTTCAACGCGCTGTAGGAAAAGCTGATGCTCAACAAGCATTAAATGCTGCACAAGCAGATATGGAAAATCAAAAAGGTGAAATTGCAAAGGGATTAGCTACCGCATCAGGCGATAAAGAAAGAGCCGGTTACGATGCGCGCATGAAAACATTTGAGGCAATAAATACTGCAGGCCAAGCCATTATTCAAGCTGCAGCTGGTGGCGACCCAATCATTGGATCTGCTGCTCTTGGTATTGGATCTGGTATGATCGGAGGGACAGCCGTTGGCACAGCACTTGCTGAAAAAATGCTCAATGATGCTGCAGCCCAAGATTTTCAAGGAGCTCAATCTGTTGCAGAGGCACAAAAAAGAGCACTCCAAAAAACATCTGATTCGGCACAACTGCAATTTGCATCATCACTTTTGCAAGGTGAAGCAAATTTTGCATTCACCGGGAGTGATAATTATCTGTATGTTGATACGGCAAAACCAGAAATTTTAGGACAAACGTCAATACCTGATGAAGCGACAAAAAATGCCGATCTTGTATCAAAGAAACTGGATGAAACCAATACATTAAAACCACTTACAAAAGCAACGTTTGATCAGTTTATCGCAGATTGCCAAGATATTATTTTTCTCGCGAATCATTTCTTTGTCGTTAAAGATCCCTTTGTTAAGAAAAAACTGTATGACAACATTGAAGATTTATATAAAACGTATGAAGAATTATATGGCAAGCTAGCAAAACCACCACTCAGCGCAATAACCAATATCATGAACATATTATTTACCGCTCGAAACAATACCTTCATTGTTAATGCAGATGATCCGAGTGAAAAGAAAACAAAAGACATTTGGTACACCTATATTAATGAGGTTGGAAGAAAAGTACTCAGTACTTCAAATGAAATTGAAGCAGACAAATTTTATGGCGAATATCTCTGGGTTCCCACAAAATTGCCCGCTGATGGAAATGGCTCGGTATCCTTCGAAGTTAAGGGGCTTAATGATGCTTTTATTGCTTTCAGTAAAGAGTTAAAGGCGCTCCGAAATTCTGAAGATGATATGTATGAAATTGATATTGGCGGTTGGGAAAACTCAAAAAGCGTTATTAGAATTCAAAGTTTGGGAAAATCGGTTGTAGAATTTGTGCACGATGATAAACCGGAAACAAAACTCAATCCACTTGATTTTGAACAATATTGGATCAATGTTAATAACGGGATTATTTCAGTTGGCAAAGGCCCGCTCGGACAAAACCAATTTCTCACCTGGAAAGATCCTTATCCTATCAAAGGATTAACGTATGTTGGTATCAGTAGCTGGGATGCCCCGGTAACGTATCGCAACATCAAAGTTGGCCCACCGGTAGGAGCAAAAGGAGTTTATAAAAAATCAACCAAAAAACCACTTACGTCAATTCAGCCAATTGCTACTGCAATAAAAGCATCTGCCAAAAAAACAATACTCAAAAAACAAGCAGCCCCACCTAAGCCAGCAGCAAAAAAAGTTGTTCCTGTAACACCACCTGCAGCACCAGAAGAAGCTGCTCCAGAAGAAGCCGTAGGAACCGAAGACACGAGCGCAGCAGAAGGTGAGGCAACAACATCTGATGATACAGGAGCAGAAGCAGCTACACCTGATGCAACTGATGCTGCAACCACAGAAGATACCACCACAGCTGATACAACTGGAACAGATGCAACACCAAATGAAGATACTGGAACCGATGAAAGTACCGATGAAACAGCAGCAGCACCTGCTGTTGCTCCAACCGTTGTCATACCGAAAAAAATTGCACCAAAACCAGCGGCTCAACCCAAAATTGCCGCACCTAAAAAACTCACGGCACCAGCACCTAAGCTTGTAAAAAAACCTCCCGTCGTTCTACCCAAAGTTTCAGCGCCAAACCCTCAAGTCAAAAAACTCGTCGCCCCAGCACCTAAGGCAGTAATAAAACAAGCCCCACCACCAGTTGAAGAAGCAGCGGCACCAGATGCTGACGCAGGAACAGATGATAGTGGAACCTCAGATGGAGATGCCGCAACGACACCTGATGCAACTGACGCGTCGGATGGAGGAGATGCTGCGGCATCTGATGATACAACAGATGACACTGGAGCAGCAGACGCAGCCGCCGCCGCTGCATGAGTATGAAAATCGAAGAAGAAAATTGGAGTCTTTTTAAAGAATATTGGATAAAAGATCTTCAAGAGAAATGATGCCTTGCTGAACTTTCTCAATGCCATCCTGCATCAAAAGTTTCATGCCATTGTTAACGGCGTGCAAACGAATTTTTTCGGTTGATTCTTTGTGCATGACCAGCTCTCGTAAATGATCATCAATGCAGAGCAGTTCAAAAATGCCCACGCGACCACTGTACCCTAAGTTAAAACATCGAGAACAACCAACCGCTTTAAAAACAACATCACACGTAATGCCTTGGCCCTGTAAAATTTCTCGTGACGGTGTATCAAGAACAACCTGTTGCTTACATTGTGAACAAAGTTTGCGCACCAGCCGCTGCGCTAAAACGCCTGATAACGATGCGTTAATCAAAAAAGGTTCTATCCCCATTTCAATCAGACGTGTAATCGCACTGGGAGCATCATTGGTATGCAACGTACTCAAAACAAGATGGCCGGTGAGTGACGATTCAATAGCAATTTGGGCGGTAACTTTATCCCGAATTTCTCCGATCATGATAACATCAGGATCTTGACGCAACAAGGCACGCAATCCTGTTTCGAACGTAAACCCTGCTTTAAGATTTATTTGGCTCTGTGTAATACCCGGCAAATCGTATTCAACCGGATCTTCCATGGTTACAATGTTGCGTTCAGGGCTATTTAATTTTGACAAAATAGCATAGAGCGTTGTTGTTTTTCCAGAACCGGTTGGCCCGGTCACCAAAAAAAATCCATGCGGCTGATTAATCAGCTGCTGAATACGTTGTAAAACTACTTCATCAAATCCCAGAACTTGGGCATCAAGAAGATTATGAGAGCGATCAAGAATTCTGATCACCATTTTTTCGCCATAGATTGATGGAAAAGTTGAAACACGAAAATCAATAAGCGATGAAATGCCTGTTCTTTCGCGCGCATGCTCCCCATCTTGTACCAACACTTTGAATTTACCATCTTGTGGAATGCGGCGCTCGGCAATATCAAGATTGGCCAAAATTTTTAATCGTGAAAGTATAAGATTTTTTTGTTCACCATCGATCACACATTGGTCGTATAAAACACCGTCAATACGATAGCGCACAACCATGGTGGCATCATCGGGCTGCAAATGAATATCGGATGCATGAATATGAATAGCTTGATACAACAGAAGGTCAACCAGCGAAACGATGGGATCTTGGACAATATTACGCTTAAGTTTTTCAGCAGGGCCAAAAAGCGTATAAATAGAATCTTTATACGTCTCCCCATGTTCCATAATCTTATCCTAATTTATACCCAACCAGAAAACCAACAACCGATGAGATAAATAATAATAAGTTTTTACGAATCCATTCAAAGCCAAGATTAAGCGTTCCATTAAAATCACTTGATGAACTTAATCCGAACATTGTTTTGATGGCATCCCAATCGATGGTTAATAGTTTTGTAAACTCCATACCTTTAATAATAAATGCAGCAACGATCAAACAAACAAAAACGAATTTAAAATATTTCTTAAATAAAAAACCAATTGCAAGGCTGAGTCCAAAAAAGACTGCTGCTTGCACCGCTTCGGCTGAAGAACCGCCAACATCTTGCGCCCATTTTTTAAGATCAAGATTTTGCCAAAACTGTTTGATATTATCCGTGAATGAATTTATATATTCCCCTGCTGCCATAATTTTCTCCCTCTTTTTTAGACAAGGATTACGATACCTCTGTAAATCGTATCATATTTTATATGATAAACCCTAGCATCAAAACAAAAAAAGAAAGGCCATGTTTTCACATGACCTTTCTTCAAATCTATTGATCAATCGATTAGTTATATAACTAAATCTTTTAATCTTTTGCCTGGCTTGAATTTTGGAACTTTCTTAGCAGCAATTTTCATCTTAGCGCCAGTTGCAGGGTTAATACCAACGCGTTCTTTACGACGCATAACGGTATATGTACCAAAACCAGTCAAGACAACTGATTTACCTTTTTTCAAGGACTGTTCAACGGCCTTGATAAAAGATTCGAGTGCATTTTTGCACGAAGTTTTTGGCAACTTTGTATCTTTTGCCATTTGTTCAATCAATGCAGCTTTATTCATAGAAATCTCCTCATTCTGAGATCAAGTTTAAACCAAACAATAAACAACCCAAGTCAACACAAACTAAATCACACATTCTTATCACAGAATTGTTCATCAAATAAATTTTGTCAAGCATTCTGTGTTAAATTTTTATCATTGGGTCACTTTAACGAATAATTTTACGACCCAAAAAACCGTTTTTATCAGCAAATCAAAACTAATCAAGTTCAATTGAAGCATAAACAGTACACATTTTTGTATTAAACAAAAAATTGGAAATAAAAATCAAGGTATTAAAAAAAAAGATGGTGCCGAGAGCCGGACTCGAACCGGCACAGGTTTTCACCCGAAGGATTTTAAGTCCTTTGCGTCTACCATTTCGCCACCTCGGCACAAAATTTATATTTCATAATGGATAGTCCGGCTTCGCTTAAAAGCTTCGCCGGACAGTCTTCGCTTAAAACTTTTCTTACTGGCTACGCCAGGCGTAGCTCCGAAGGAGCGAAGACTGGAGGCGGCACCCGGAATCGAACCGGGGATGAAGGTTTTGCAGACCTCTGCCTTACCACTTGGCTATGCCGCCCAACATACATGTAAAAGAACTTCTCGTCAAACCAAAGTCGCTTCAAGATTCACTGGTCCTGCGTGCGTAACATGGAGCTTAACAAAAGTACCGATAAGTTCATCGTTACCTTGAAACAGAACCCGTACATTCCCTTCTGTTCTTGCTAAAAGTTTATCATTTGTGAGCCGTTTTTCAACTAAAGCATGCAATGTTTTACCAATATTGAGAGAATTTCGTTCTAAACAAATCTCGATTTGCCGTTTTTGCAGCGCTTCCAAGCGAACCGTTTTTTCAGCTCTAGTGACGTTATCTTCCATACTAAACGCCTTGGTATATTTTCGTGGCGAGTAGATAAAAGAATAAATGATATCAAATGTAACCTGCTCCATAATCTGGCGGGTTGCTTGATAATCTTCTTCGGTCTCACCAGGAAAGCCGACAATAATATCGGTCGAAAGTGTTGCTCCGGGCAACAGCTCACGAACCCATGCAATTTTTTCAAGATACTGTGCAGCGGTATAGTTACGATTCATGAGATGCAAAATTTTGTCAGACCCTGATTGCAATGGAAAGTGGACATACCCCGCCAACTTTGGTCTAAATGCAGCCATCACTTCAAAAAGTTCTTTGGTCATATCTTGCGGATGTGGGCTAATATAACGAACCCAAAACTCACCTTCTATCGCTGCTATCTGACGTAATAATTCAGGAAATTCTGCCGCATTACCAGGATCTTTATACGAGTTCACATTCTGACCAACTAAATTAATCTCTTTTGCTCCATTGCTCACATCATGCCGAATGCGATCAAGAATATCGGTCATGGGATAACTTACTTCCCGACCACGGGTAAATGGTACAATGCAGTAACTACAATATTTATTGCAACCGGTCATAATGTTGATAAATGATCGTTTCATTTCAAGCGGCTTTTGTCCATCCGCCATAACTTTAGATTCTGGTTGATGAGCTTCTTGTAACTTTTTTTTAAAACTCAAGCCACTGACCATGGGCATCTTAAATAAATTTTTTACTTGAACAATTTTTTTGATATCTCGATCTTGCTGATCTTCGTGCACGACAACAGGATTGTTTCCGTACAATTGTTTTTTTGTTTCAAGATTTACCACCACATCAGAAAGATACGCTAACAAAGCAGGAATTTCTTCTCGCGCACCATACACAAAATTAACCTGCTTAAATCGCTTGTAAATCTCATTCTTCTTATAACTTGCTACACATCCAATGACTCCCAAACGTATGGATGGTTTTTGCTGCTTGAGTTCACCAAGTTCACCGAGATAAGAAAATAATTTACTTTCAGCTTTTTCTCGTACCGCACAGGTATTAACAATAATGACGTCAGCGTGCTGTTCTTCGGCAGCTTGGCCACAGCCAACTTCGGTTAGATATTTGGCGATGCTTTCAGAATCGGCCACATTGGCCTGGCATCCATAGGTTCTAATAAAATAATTAATCATGTAAAAACCCTTCTATTTTGAGATGTCGAGAAAAAGGACTTTTAGTATAAACAAACCGGTAAATCGCTCAAGATCTATGAAAAACAAGATAAAATGGAGCATTTCTTTGGCAGGCGGGTAAAAAAACGGTAGACTGGGACCTAATATTTAAATAATTTTGAAAGGTTACCAATGGCTATACAAACAGGACTGGTTGGGCTTCCCAACGTAGGAAAATCAACTCTTTTTAACGCATTAACAAAATCAAGTATCCCGGCAGAAAATTATCCTTTCTGTACGGTTGATCCTAACATTGCGATCACCTACGTTCCTGATGAACGGCTTGGTAAACTTGCTGCTCTTTTTAAATCACAAAAAGAACTTCCGGTAACCGTCAAATTTGTTGATATCGCAGGCCTGGTTAAAGGTGCTGCAGAAGGCGAAGGCTTGGGAAATCAATTCTTGGGTCATATCATGGAAGTCGATTTGGTGCTTCACGTTCTTCGCTGTTTTGAAAATGAAAACATCACCCACGTCAGCAATACCGTCAACCCCATTGATGACTTTGAAGTTATTTGTGCTGAACTCATGCTCAAAGATTTAGACTCTGTTGAGAAACGGCTCGAACGATTACCGAGTTATATCAAAAAAGAATCGGTCCCTCAGAAAATTAAAGAGCTTGAAGCCGAAAAAAAATATCTCGAACAAATCAGAGACGCTTTGAATAAAGGCGCTATTGATGTGGTACAAAAATTGGCCGAGCAGGCACGCACCGAAAAAGTCACCATCATCCCTTTGCTCTCTGGCAAAAATTATTTAATCATCGCCAACATGTCAGAAGATGATTACGTCGGCAAAACCTATGAATCAAACGCTCATTATCAAGCATTGCTTAAGCGCTTTGGTAAAGATAAAGTTATTCCGGTATCTGCAAAAATTGAATCTGAACTTGCGCAAATGAGTCCTGCAGAAGCTGATGAAATGATGGAATCACTCGGCATCACCGAGAAGGGCCTGAATAATATTATTACCAAGGCGTATATCAACTTGGGTCTGATCACGTTCTTTACCTGTGGCCCAAAAGAAGCACATGCATGGAGTTTGAGAAAAAATACCAAAGTCCCCCAGGCTGCTGGCGAAATTCATTCCGATCTTGAGCGTGGTTTTATTTGCGCTGAAGTGTATAATTGCCAAGATATTTTTACCGCAGGCAGCGAACAACAACTTAAATTACTCGGCAAACTTCGCACTGAGGGCAAAGATTATATCGTGCAAGATGGCGATCTCTTGAATATCAAATTTAACGTATAATATTTTGACTGTTTTGAACCCCTTCTTTTTTTGATATAGTTCTTTGGGAATATTCCAAGTACTATCTAAAAAGAGAAGGGTTTTTTATGTTTTGCCGATCATTCAAATACTATTTATTTTCTGTACTCTGTATTTCACTATTCATCCAAAATATTTCTGCTATGCATAGTCCCCTCGTTCGGGCAACACGAATACTGAGAACCCCTATTTTTCAGAAAGCTATTTCCGGTATTTCAAAGCCATCGCCTCGTTGTCGTACTTTTACCTCATCATCACATGGTAACCCCAAAACAGAAGAATCAAAGAAGTCAAAATCAAACCGTACGGAACGCACAATGAAAGTCGCTTGTTATGCAACTATTGCCGGGGTATCAACCTATATTGGTCACAAGCTCCTTGAAAGACAAAAGATTGCCGAACACTGTCTTGCTGCACTTCAAAATGGCGATTACAAAGAAGGCGATTATGGCCCTTCCATTCACCATAAACACGATTCAATCGTTACGCTTTCTTATCCTGGTATTTTTCATGAAAACTCTTCGCTTCAAATAGATAAAAAAATACTTTTCAATGCTCTAATACGTAAGATGCATCAAGATCAAAAATTTGCAGAAGATTTTTGTAACGCTTTTTTACAGTTTGCTGAGAAAAACAAAACCATCCCTTCGCAACATCTCTTAGTAGCACTTCTGTTTTTGTATCGTGACCCTTATAAAATTCTTGAAAAACTGGTGCTTAAAAACAATCTTGGAGGAAAAATCTCAGTACAAACCATAATGGATTTTTTTAATCAAACCTATAATGGAGATATTTGTCATAAAACGAAACTCTATGATATAACCTTTCAAGAAGAAAGCATATCTGAACGAACCGTGCGCATGCATAAACAATTTGAAAAACTAGCTCAGGCTTTTGGCAAAATTTTTGAAAATATTAAGAAACCAGAAGATGAATTTACAGGACTTGATGCTTACGAGGCGTACCAAAGAGAAATACATATAATCGAAACACTCCGCAAAGTTTTTGTTCGAGAAGCAGTGCTTCAAGGCATTGCTGTCGATGGCCTCGATAGTTAATTTTTTCGACTGTTTTAAACCCCTTCTTTTTTTGGTATAGTTCTTTGGGAAAATTCCAAGTACTATCTAAAAAGAGAAGGGTTTTTATGCTTTTTAAATCTCGATATATTTTCTTTATGATCTTGTGCACATGTATCAGCGCTAACAATCTGATTGCAATGAGCGCACTACGAACACTTCGACCACTTGCCACCAAAGCAAAACTACCAAGCGCAACGCTATCACGCCTTGCTCACACAAAACCATCGCATATTCAGACAGCAGTATCATCACAGCTATCTCGCGCGTTTTCTACTATCTCAATTGATGATGAAAAAGAAAAAGATCCTAAAGCTGAGCCTGATGAGGTATCATCACTCATTCATCAGGTTAGGTTGAAAACACAACCTTTTGCGTTCAACCCAGAAGATTCCAAAGATAATGTAGAAGGTTATAAAGAGTTAGATCTTCTCGTTGCCTTGGGAGCCAATATCAACCATCCTGATGCTGATGGAAAAACGGTTTTACAGAAGACGCTTGAGGCCAAAGACTGGAAATCATCTCGAGATCTTATTCAAAAGTTTAATGCTGATGTTGATTTTATCGATGAAAAAACAGGTAATGGTGCTCTTCATTTAGCAGTGCATTCCCCACTCGATTTCTTCAAATTATTATGGTCTCAGAGGAAAAAACCAATCAAAAGAAACAAAAAACTGCAATCACCGCTTCATTTTTTACCAAGTCTTGAAATTGTACGGGTTCTTGTTGGTGATCGAACGTTTCATATTAACGAAGTTGATAATGATTTAAAAACAATCTTACATTATGCCATCGAACAAGAACGTGATAATGAATATATCATTGCGCTTATAAAAGTATTTAAAGCCGATCCAAATATTAAAGATCGCTGGGGAAATACACCTCAACAACTCATCATCAAAAAAAAGCATGACCAACAAGCTAAACAAAGAGCAGCAGAGCGGACACAAGAAGAAGACTGGTACAAGCGCTTTCAAGCAAGAGAACGTGAAAGAGAAAGAGAAAGAATACAGCGCCAGAACGAAAAAGATAAAAAAATGTGTGAAGATTGGGGGAAACTTCGATATTACCCAACTCGAGGAGGGAAAGTATAAAATTTGCGATGATGATTGATGTGATAATTTGATAGGATTTTTAATGCATATGATCTGGAAAAAATATATTCTCTTTCTGTTTATTCTTGCTTTTGCAGGCCCATCAGCTCATGGAATGATCAGAGCTTTGGCCACAGCAAAACCACGCGTTTCAACAAAACCTCTTACCTCGCTGTTCTCACGAATGTCGATTACTTCAATTAAACCAAAAAAGACACCATCAATACGGCCCTTCTCATCCGCAAAACTCCCAAAGAACTCTTGGTTTAGCCCATATCTCTTCAGCCCTATGCCCAGGATAAAACAAGAATTATACAGTATTGATCTGAATAACTTTAAAGACCTCATTCTTTCAATGCTTAATGATGGCAAACTCACCCAAGCCAACATTCGTAAAAGTTATGCCCCAAAAAATTATGATGCGATCATAAATTTTCTTTCAGATATCCCTACCTATTTCCCTGAAGATGAAACATTCACTCATGCATGTTATGTGGCAGCCCTCAACCGCATTACCAATCACCGTGGTATAGGCGATGCCATTCACCCTATTCTTCTCAGTGGCTTGATAGCATATTCACCACGAGGCAAAATATTATGTGAAGCTATTGCGCTCAATATCGAAAACATGCGTGGGCAAGAAGTGGACATCTGTCTTGAGATTGCCCTTCAAAAATACCGTGATCTTGCAAAACATAATTGTACTGAATATAAAAATTTTCAAGAATTCATATATACCCACAAAATATGCGCCGCCATCATAGAAACAGCATTGAAAACAAAATCACAAAAACTTTAAAACTGTTGCACGTCTTACAACGAAGTTATATATATATAAAGAATGAGATTTTTTGAGCCTCATTTTTTTTGTCTAAATAAGTTAGGAGAGAGTTGTTATGAAGAAAACGTTTGTACATCACCTATTTTGTTTTTTAATCACCATCTGTTTTTTGCAGAGCCAAACGCACGCAATGTTACGAACTGCAGCGCGAGCCCTTAACACTCGAACAACCGGCCTTAGGCGTGCTACCGCAACACCTTTATTATTGCGCGCTCGTTCTAATCAAAATAACCATCGTCAGCGCCAACAGAATCATAACAATACCGGTTTCAATCAAACGTTACTTGCAGCAACTGCAGGCGTTGCAAACGTAAAAATCTATGATGATCAAGAATCTGAAACCGAAAACACAAAATTAACCGATGCTGAAAAAGTGACAAAATCACAAAAAGAGCACTACATAAAATGGATTTCATCGGGAAAATTTACGTTTAAAAACTTTGATTTCAAGCTCAAGGATGTCTGGCACAGGACACATGTTTTACAACTTATGAGTTTATCTGCACAATTTAGCCAACAAATATATCAAGCTGCAGAACAATGCATCACGTCACATACCACCAAAGATGTTTGCTTGGACCCAGCATTTTTTATGATGCTGCTTTGGCGAGGATCTAATGACGCTGAAAAATTACTGGCGACTGCAGCAAAAAATCCCTATACCAAAGAATTAGTAGATGTTGCATTAAACAAAGAAACTATACCAAGTGAATATGAATTCTATAACTTTCGCGATCTGCACATGACATTACATCGACATTATCATGATATGGTTAGCGCCGTAGCAAAATGGGAAAGTATTGTTGAAGCCGCACGCAGTCAAAAAGATTAAGGATTTTAATGTTTAAAAAAACAATTTGTTTGAGTGTTCTTATTTTGCAAGCATTCACGTTTCAGGCAGACTGCATGATAAGCTTAGCCAAAAATGTACGTCCCAAAATTACATCTGGAATTACAACAAGAGCATCTGCTTTACAAAGATTACCACGTCCAATAAAAGCTATTGCAAACATCCAATCGCTTACGCAACAATTTGGATGCCTCACCGTATCACGTAGAATGTCAACATCAGGTAATCGTCCTCAAAATGAAAGCAAAAGAGTATTAAAAACGTCACCGAATCAGAAATTCCAAAAACGAATTTTGACATTTCTCGAGAAAGGTTTTTTCACGCAAGAATATCTTAAAGAATTCTTTCTGCCCACTATTTACGATAAGATCATAGATTCAATTATGTTGATACCGCATCATATGGGTTCTGATCAAACATTTGCTGATGAACTTTATACCAAAGCTCTACAACAAATTAAAGATTACCGTGGAAAGCGTGATGCCATTCACCCACTCTTTTTCAGCATGCTTTTGATGTTTTCACCTCAATGCAAACAACTTTTTGAAGCTGCTGCAGTGAATATTGATCATCTGCATGGTCAAGAATTTGCGGTTGTCTTTGAAACCGCCTATCGAATGCATAAAGATTCATCAACCCGCGTGCTTTACGAAAGACGGCTTACTCAATACACAAGCCAAGAAGAATTTGATACAACCTACAAAGAATGCGTTACTATCATTCAAGCAGCCTTGAAATCGAAATGTTAAATAGGTTTTGGACTGAAATTCGCTCATCATACAAACTCTTGCATTCTCTTCATTAAAGCGTGTACATATAAAAGAAATTGTACTTTTTAAAAAAGAGAAAAGCTCAGGAGTTTTTGTATGCTAAAAAAAATGATTCGTTTGTTATTCATCGTTCTCTCAACATCGATGTTTACAGGCGCTGCCAACATCGAACAACTCACTGAATCACTGCAAATACTCAAACAAAAGCTCATCACGCTCAGCGATCAGCTTTCAGAAGAACCATCTTCAGAATCTGCAATCGATGTATCAGATATATCGAAACTCGATGAATATATAAAGAAACAGCTTGCAGCTGCAGCCGGACAGACAAAAAACAGAAGAACAGAATCAACATCTACCACACCTTCTCATGCTGCAACAACATCAGCCACCCCACCTACCAAACATCGAGGTCCAACCGCAGCCGAACAAGCAGCTCAAGCTGCAGCCGTAGAACAAGAAAACCGACGACTGGCAAAAGAACACAAAGCAGCCGCAGCCGTTGTCACTCCAGCAGGTGTAACGCCGAAACTTGAAATAAAAACTGAAGCAAAAGCAGATGAATCAAATGAAGGTAAAGAAACAAGTAAAATTTCTTTTTTTGAACAGGTCATGGGAATTCCTGAATTTCCTGACCTTAAGTCCATTACAATTCCGATTACAAAACCGGCATTCGATGCATTTATATCCAACTTAGATTCCAACATAAAAAATCTATCTCAAAAACGATATTTTGGAACATTTTATCTAACAAAGCTTGATGATCCAAAGACTTATAAAGATGAGTTAGATGCAAAAAAACAATTAAATGACTTATCACAAGCTACTTTCGATTATTGTAAACAACAGATTTTCAAATACATTCTAGCAAATGATGCTCGAAAGTGGACCTCCGACGAAAAAGAATGGTTAAAAATTCGCCGTACAAAAATAAAGGAATTCATTCAAGCCCCCAAGAAAGAAGACAAGGAATTTTATATTATAAAACATCAGCAAACACAAGATGATATAACCCCAACAGAAACAAAATTTTGTGCTGGACATCTCGAACAACCAACTATTAAGGAATTACGCGAACAAACAGAAAAAAAACCAACACCTGGAGGCGGAACATTTAATGTTATCGTTCGGACTAAGAAAACACCTGATAAATTCGTTGATGTTGCAGCATTACAAGCAGATGAAAAAAATCGTGATGCTGTTTTTCAAGTAGCTTCACAATTTAATGCTTATGAAGCAAAATCTGCCTATTCTCCAGACGATCCAAAAAAAGGTGGGGTAACAAACTTTATTCATGACCAAACACAAGGACCAGCTGCTGCCATCTCAGGAGCACCTGGAAGCATTTTGCGGGTATACTATGCCTTTTATGATAAAGATACGGATCCAGAAAATTGGCGCCAAACTGCAGGACATCAAGTTGAGTTTCTTAGCAATCTAAAAGATAAGATTTTTGTAAACGATGGTTATACTAATTTTCCTGAAAGTAGGAAAATCAATTCGACGTTAGCCTTTACTGATGAAGATTATGAAAAAATAAAGGTAGGCTTTCAACATAATGTCCAAGTCATTCGCGGGAAGGGTAATACAATACCAATCAATAATTCTAAGCAAATCATTAATCAAGTTTTTACGGCCGCTGTTGCTCTGGGCCAGTACGCAAAAGGAGAAAATAAAGAGCTCGTAAAAAATATAGCTACAAAAATTCTTGATGCTGCTTATGAAGGCACTTTACGTTCAGCATTTTTATTTAATAAAAAAATTGTTTTTTTAACGCTTATCGGCGGAGGCGTATTTGAGAATGATTTTGCTTGGATTATGGGTAGCATAGGAAAAATGATTCCATTTATTCAAGAAGCTGGACTTCAGGTGTATTTATCAATTTATCCATCCACATCTGATCTTGAAGATGATCCTGTCATTATAAAAAAATCATTTGAATTCATCAAAGCATCGGGAGGGATAATGCAATTGCATACTTCAGATACTGAAGTACAAAAAATTAAAACGCATGAAGAATTTGATAAATTTATTAAGCAAGATGAGCTTAAAAAACATGAAGCAAGCCTGGCCAAAGGAGATCGAGTAAGAGGCAAAAGACAAGAACAACAAGGCCCCGATTAATTTATTTCTACCCCTGCAAGCTCTCCCATTCCGCAATCGCAATTTTCAACGTCTCTTGAAGCTTTTTAATGCGTGCCTGTGTTTCAAGCTGTGCTACACTAAAAAAATAGATTTCATTTAAATGAGGGAGTTAAAAAATCATGACTAAAGAAAATTTACTCAATCGCATTACCATAGATCCAAAAATTATGGTTGGAAAACCTGTTATTAAAGGAACCCGTATCACCGTACAATTGATCCTTCAATTACTTGCTGAAGGAACATCCACCCAAGAAATTTTGACTGAGTACCCACATGTAACTGAAAATGATATTCTTGCCTGTTTATTTTTTGCTGCTCAATGATCCATTAAATCATTAACCCTGCAAGCTCTCCCATTCAGCAATCGCAGTTTTCAACGTCTCTTGAAGCTTTTTAATGCGCGCTTGTGTTTCAAGATACGCAGGCATGCCAAATTCTAATGATTCAAACGAAGCATTCAACTTCACTAGTTCTTCTTCATAGCGCTTAATTTTACCCTCAAGACTCGAAAGCTTCTTGCGCATTTCGTATGCTTCACGCCCAGCAACATGTGGCTTGGCAGCTTCAGCTTGTTTTTGAATTGCTTGAGCAGCATCCGGTTTTTGAGGAGCTTTGCCAGGAGCTGTGCTTCCCGCTGCAGCACTTTCTTGGAGCCCTTTTTGATACAAATACGATTCGTAATTTCCAACATAGCTTCGTACACCAGTAGGTGTCAGTTCAAGAATACGCGATGCCAAGTCATCAAGAAAGGTACGATCGTGAGAAACAAAAAGAATGGTGCCTGGATACTGTTGTAAAGCTTTGAGCAAAATTTCTTTCGATTCAAGATCAAGATGGTTGGTTGGTTCGTCAAGCATTAAAACGTTTGCATTGGCAAGAAAGACTTTTACCATGGCAACGCGGTTTTTTTCACCACCGCTCAGCACTGAGATTTTCTTTTTAACATCATCCCCAGGAAACAAAAAAGCTCCGAGCAGCGCACGAGCTTGTTGACGCGCTTCGCTGGTTTTACAGGTATCTTCAACTTCTTCTAGAATTGTTTTGTTCTGATTGAGCGATCGTTCTTGATCTTGTTCAAAAAATGCGGTCGTAACGTTATGGCCAAAAGTTACCGTGCCGGTCTCAATAGGATATTGGCCCATAATGATACTCAGAAGCGTTGTTTTACCAACACCGTTGGCAGCAACAAGCGCAACTTTATCATCTCGGTTAATTTCAAACGTTGCATCCTTAAAAATAGTTTGACCTGCAAATGTCTTTGATACATTTTCAACATTCAATACAACCTTACCCGGTCGTTGTACCGAAGAAAAACGTAGTTTTAATGTTGGTGGCTTGCGATCAATTTCAATACGTTCAATCTTTTCAACCTGTTTCAATACGCTCTGTGCTTGAGTAGAACGACTAGCACTCGCTTTAAACCGTTCGACAAAGGCCATTTTTTGTTTGATATCTCGTTGTTGCTCAACATACGCTTTTTCTAAAAGCTCTTTATCTCTTTGTCTTTGTTCAAGATATTGCGAATAGTTCCCGTAATACATTTTTCCATTACCTCGTTCAAGCGCAAAAATGTATTCACAGACGTGATCCAAGAAGAATCGATCGTGAGAAACAAGTAAAAATCCAAATGAAGCGTTTTTCAAAAATTCAACAAACCAGTCTTTGGCAACAATATCCAAGTGGTTGGTTGGTTCGTCAAATAAATATAAATCAGCTTTGGTGAGCAATAATTTTGCAAGCACCAATCGCATTTTCCAACCAACGCTGAGTTGCTCAACCGGTTTATCCCAACGATCAGGCCCGAGACCAAGGCCTTGCAAAACACGTTTTGTTTCGACCAAAAGCGCTCCAGCATCGACCTGTGACAATTCTTCTTGCAAATGGGCATAGCGTTCAATTTTTTCTTCGTCAGATTTATCGGTTGTTGGGTCATCAAAATAGCGTTCAAGCTCTGCAAGCTCGACTTGTGCTTTTTGAATTGAATCGAACACGGCAAATGCTTCGTCAAGAATTGATTTGTTTGAAAGTAACACAACTTCTTGCGGCATGTAGGCTATTTTCTTGCCTCGTTCAATCTCAATGACACCGCTTTCCATTCTCTGATTGCCGGCAATCACTTTGAGCAAGGTTGATTTACCTGCACCATTACGCCCCACCAACCCAACTTTTTGACCGTCCTGTACACTCAATGAGATATGATCAAAGAGTGCGCGTGTCCCAAACGATAAACATAAATCTTTAGCTAATAACATAATTAAATTCCAATTCCACGTTTCTTTAAACTTTTTTGCGATACGACAACCTGGTGTTTTTGAGCAATTCCAATTTTACATAAAAGATGATAAAAAAAATCTCGATCAGGTCCTTTAACCACTGCTTGTTCATGCGCTTCAGCAAGCGCTACGGGATATCCATATCCCTTTGCAGCCTGGTCTAGACAGACTGAACTGATCAATTCAACAGCATTTTCTTGCTCTAAAACCCATCGAGGGAACTCTATTCTAACAATTTCTTTACCAACGTTAAGATAAAAAAAGCAGGGTTTTAGATGATCAGGATAATGCGCAACGATCTTTGCGTTACTAAAAAGCGTTGTTGACCGAACCCCAGGAGCAAGTGCTTGACGCAACATCTGGCTATCAATCAAGGTATCAATGCTTTCACAGGGGAAATCTTTGTATTTTGCATCGCAGCCCAGTGTATCGGTACGCGCAGCGCCACAGGTACCAATTTTGATCAAGTGTACCAGCTCTTTACTTTTGGGTAAACTGACATAGCTGGCCACCACAATTTTATGCTCATAGAACTGGTTAAGCTGCTGCATATACGTTTTTAAAAAAAGATCGCGCACTTCAGGCGGCTTTGCTTCCAAATGCCAAAAAATCAGGCTTCCATCAAGCAAGCAAACAAACGGAGCTGTACTTTTTTCGGTTACCTGTAGCGATTTTTGAAACGCAACCTCAAGTTCTAGCGCTTCGCGCTTTAAATCTACCAAATCAACTGAAAACGCTACATCATCAGAATTTTTAACCACTTCTTCAGGGATGCACACTTGCGGCTCAGAAAACAGCGTCGCTTTACTCTGACTTCCATACTGCAACAAGCATCCACCAGCGTTAAGCAAAAAACAATTCATGCCCGCGATATGGCGATCGGGGTAAATCTGCGAACCATCAACCGAGAGAACGGTGTATTCAGATAAACTTTGTTGTACCTGAAAGGTGTCGGTAAGATTGCCTTGCCAACGCGCAAGCGAAAATGATTCGCGCACCGTTGCAATGCGTAATGCAAACAGCGGATGATTAACCATGTCATGCCACATCGATGCGGAAACAAGCATTGTTTGCTGCTGAGACAAAAAAATTTTTTCAGCTAAACTTTCAATTTCTTTAGCTACTTTATCGCGATTAAGCATGTATTATTATTTCGTTAGTCAACATTTCGATAGAGATAAAACTGAACCATAAACAATACAACAACAAGCATGTTACGAAACGCGCTCACCAGCGTCTGAATCGGTAATTGCGCAAGATATGCTGTTGAAAATTCAAAAAAACCTGCCATTCCCATCATCACCACAAAAATAAAGCTAAAACCTTGAACGCTTTGATTCCGGTGAATATACAAGATCTGTGGAATCTGACCAGCCATGGTAAGTGCTAAGTTTGCCCACCCACCAAGAGCACCAACCAAGAGGGGGTTTGCTTGTGCCCATGGAAAAATAAAAATGGTGGCCAATCCATTTAGTGCATAAATCCATAACCACATTTTGCTTGTTGGAGAAAAGTCATAAAAAATACGCTGGCCAATAAGCACCATAACCGCGCCCATAGCCATCATGGGAAGAATTTTATAGGCAAAAGGAAGATTGCAGCAAAAGGCGTAAAACATGAAGGCGATATAACTGTTCAAATAACCAAATAAAAAAAGATCACTTATTCCCGTGCCAGACTTTTCTCGATAATTCTTGAAAATCTGGGGGAAAAAGCTGAATAGATAAAAAAATTGGGCGGCCCACATGCCGACAATGATATACAAATTAATAAGGTTCAATCAAATATCTCCAATAAGCCGTTCGAATTCCTCTACATATCAAACAAACCACCAGCATAACCTATTCTCTCAAAAACATAAAACCCCTCGAATAAATCGAGGGGTTTTATAAAAAAATACCAAAATATATTATTTTTTAGCCACCGTAATCAACGATTGGATATAGGTCATCGCAACATTTTTAAGCAACTCATCGATGAATATATCACTCACGTTAATATGGTTGTTGCTGGTATACTGCATATACAACCCATCAAATAATGGGTGATATTCATCCGGCGTTTCGATTTTATGGGATGGCCAGTTCTGCACAAAATCATTAAATTTTGAATATTTCTTGCTCGTCGAATCGCTTAAATAATTACCAAGACCATCTAATACCACAAAGGTAATCGCCGCAGCAAGTGCACAAAGAGCAAGCCTATTTGGAACACTTGCATCAAAGCCCATGTCTTCATCTTTGGAAATAATAAACGTTCCAAAATTTGCAGCGACCATGCCGGGGAATGCAAGCGCCTTTAATAATTTGCCAACCTTATCTTCAATCGAACCAAGCCATGAATCGTTCTTGATAACGCCCAAGTTTGAAGCCATAATCTCATACTTATTCAGTCCTCTTGTTTTTTGCTGATGAGTTGCAGAAGCTGGACTTGCTTCTACTTGCTCAATGATTTGTAGAACTTCAACATCATTCATCAAACCTTCAGCAATATTTGGAATCGTAGAACAAGCATGCACATGCAGGTAAGATATACAGAGAACTCCTGCAACTGCAAATACCATTTTGCGTACCAACATACTCTCTCCTTTATAAAAGATTATAGTTTACTTGCCGTGACAATGCTTATACTTCTTGCCCGAACCACACGGACAAGGATCATTTCTTCCCACTTTTGGTGCATCACGACGTACCGGTTCTGAAGATACTGCTTGGTCACCACCAACCTTTAATGATTCTAATTCTTTTTCTTTGGCTTTTTCAATCTCATGAATTGATGAAGCAGTGTACTGATCAGGCTTCATCTTGAAAATACGATGAACGCTATCCCATTTAATTTGTTCCATCATTTTTTCAAATTCAAAGAACGATTCTTTTTTATATTCGATCAGAGGATTCTTTTGACCATACCCACGCAACCCAATACCTTCTTTGAGGTGATCGATATTTTGTAAATGAAGCTTCCAAGCATGATCTACCGTTTCAAGTAAAATCCATTTTTCAGCTTCTTCAACCACATCAGCGGTCATTTTTGCACGATATTGATGGTACTGATAAATCAAGAATTCGGTCACCGCAACTTCAAGTTGTGTTGTCTGTTTTTGATGAAATTCGCCTTGTTCAAAAATTGATCGTCCAAAGCCGGTTAACTTTTCGAGCGCACTAAAAAAATCTTCCATGCCTTCGGCGGTATATTTATCTGTTGGGCAATATATTGCAACAAGCTGGTGTACCACATCGGTAATCATTTCTTTAATTAATGATTGGAGATTTTCTGGATTTGATCCGCCATCCAAAATTTCACGTCGATAGTTGTAAACAACCATACGTTGATGGTTGAGAACGTCATCATATTCAAGCAAGTGCTTACGAATATCAAAGTTATGTTTTTCAACTTTTTCTTGCGCCTTTTCGATGCTGCGCGAAACCATGCGGTGTTCAATGCTTTCGCCCGGCTTCATACCGATGCGTTCCATTGTTTTCTTCAGCTTTTCGCCACCAAAAATACGCATGAGATCATCTTCCAGTGAAAGGTAAAATTTTGATGAGCCTGGATCACCTTGACGACCCGAGCGACCACGCAGCTGGTTATCGATACGACGGCTTTCGTGCCGTTCGGTACCAACAATACGTAAGCCTCCAAGCGCAACAACGCCTTGGCCCAATTTAATATCGGTACCTCGACCAGCCATGTTCGTTGCAATGGTTACTTTGCCCGGCTCTCCCGCTTCTTTAACAATTTCAGCTTCGCGTGCATGTTGTTTTGCATTCAAAACATTGTGGGGAATGCCTTCGCGTGTTAGCACATTACTCAGCTGTTCAGATGTTTCGATAGCAATGGTACCCACCAACACCGGCTGACCACGCAAGTGACACTGCTTGATATCTTCGCTCACTGCTTTAAATTTGTCTTCTCTCGTTAAAAATACAATATCGGCCTGATCGTCACGAATCATTGGCTGATTTGTTGGAATTGATATCACGGCAAGTTTGTAAATTTTATAAAATTCAGCAGCTTCTGTTTCTGCAGTACCGGTCATACCAGCAAGTTTTTTGTACATTCTAAAGTAGTTCTGCAAGGTAATAGAAGCCAGTGTTTGGTTTTCTCGTTCGACACGTACCCCTTCTTTTGCCTCAAGCGCTTGGTGTAATCCATCACTATAGCGTCGACCAGGCAAGATACGGCCGGTAAACTCATCAACAATTAAAACTTCTTCATCACGCACTACATAATCAACGTCTTTTCTAAACAATGTTTGTGCGCGTAACGCCTGCGTAACGTGATGTAAAATTAAAATATTTTCAGGTGCATACAGGTTATCAACGCTTACCGCATGCTCGAGTTTATCATTACCCGATTCGGTAAGATGTACTGAACGAGCTTTTTCATCGATCTCATAATCTTCTTTACCCAAGCTCAAAACAGCACGATTGGCAACTTTATAAAGATCACTGCCCTTTTCGCTTGCGCCGGAAATAATCAAGGGCGTTCGAGCTTCGTCAATCAGAATCGAGTCAACTTCGTCCACAATTGCATAATTCAAATCGCGTTGGACGTAATCGCTCAAATCAAATTTCATGTTGTCGCGTAGATAATCGAAGCCGTATTCATTATTGGTTCCGTAGGTAATATCGGCATTATAAGCTTTTTTGCGCTCATCATCTTCCATCTGATTTTGAATAATCCCAACCTCAAGCCCTAAAAACTTGTAAATCGGATTCATCCATTCAGCGTCACGTTTGGCAAGATAATCGTTAACCGTTATCAGATGAACACCTTTGCCTTCAAGTGCATTGAGGTAGCTTGGCAAGGTTGAAACAAGTGTTTTACCTTCCCCTGTCTTCATTTCAGAAATTTTACCTTCATGCAGGGTAATACCACCAATCATCTGCACATCAAAATGACGCATATTCAATGTTCTCTTTGATGTTTCGCGCACAACAGCAAAAGCCTCGGGCAAAATGAGATCAAGAGACGCACCTTGCGCAATTCGCTCTCTAAAGATGTTTGTTTTTGCTGCAAGATCAGCATCAGAAAGTGCACTGATCTCTGCTTCAAGGGCATTAATCGCATGAACAAGCGGCTGCATACGCCGAACTTCACGCTCATTTTTTGTTCCAAATATTTTTGCAAGTATCTTAGCTATCATAATCTTTTTTAAACCTCGTTTGGTTATCTAAAATTCATCGTGCAAGAAATTATATTTTCTTATTATAGCATGGGTGCCTTGTATTTTGTAAAATTTAGCAAAATATTGTATCTAATAGAAGAATTCTGGCAAAGCAATGCTTACTATTTTTCTTAAAGAGCCATAAAATCTAGAATAAATTTTCACATTTCTTTACAAAACAAGTTTATTGCAATAATTTTTATGGATAGGCTTAATCTCTTGTTCCTTCGTGTGCGAAAAAAGACAAGTCTCCGC
>Ga0207111_10050_pt1 | contig 33560 bp, 36 predicted proteins | sample Alteio_BWMinHeat_71_FD_153577 | JGI IMG/M metagenome (GOLD analysis project Ga0207111, IMG submission 153577) | Enriched cells from forest soil in Barre Woods Harvard Forest LTER site, Petersham, Massachusetts, United States -... | ecosystem: Environmental > Terrestrial > Soil > Temperate forest >... | reverse complement strand
GTCCGCCGCGGCGCTTCCCTTCATCTATCGGCAAGTTTTGCCGCCTGCTTGAATATCTTCACAAACATTTCCCGGGTCAGCTTGCCCGTCGCGGTGTTCTGATTCGACGGATGATAAGACGCCAGTAACACCTTACCGTCAGGCATCTGGTAATGCGCACCATGTTTGAAAAGGTACGGTTGGCGGATGGGAAGCAGGCCGCGGCGCTTCAAGTAATTCAAATAGGCGTCGAAGCCGATCCTCCCAAGCGCGACCACGACGTTCACTTTTTCCAGTCCGGCAATTTCACGGTCGAGAAATATGGAACACTCGGCCAGTTCCTCCGGTAAGGGCTTATTGTCGGGCGGCGCGCATCGGACCGCAGCGGTGATGTAGAGATCTTTGAGTTTCAGGCCGTCGTTACGGTCGGTCGCGGTGGGCTGGTTGGCAAATCCAGTCTCATATAGCACCGGGTACATGAACTTACCGGAGGCGTCGCCGGTAAAGGGACGGCCGGTTCGGTTTGAGCCGTGGGCGCCGGGAGCCAGACCCATAATCAGAACGCGCGCGGCGGGATCGCCGAATCCCGGCACAGGCTTGCCCCAGTACTCCCAGTCGCGATACGCGCGGCGCTTCTCACGCGCGACTTGCTCGCGGTAGGCAACCAGGCGCGGACAGCGAGTGCAACCGACAACTTCGCGATTAAGGACCGTGAGCCAGGACACTTGGCCATTACATCACAGAGGAGCGCGGGCAAGATGCCCCCGCGACGGCCGGTAGGATGCAACGTCTCTACGTCGCCAGCGCCAGATTCAAGATGTACATGGGCATGACCCAATTGTGCATGTAATTGAAGACCCACGGATCGGGCAGCTTCATCCGGTCAGGATAGCGGAACTCATTGACCCAGCTGTCGAGCCCCAGATACTCGAATCCCGCCGACGGTCCGCCCGTCTGCCCGCTCAGGTACTGCTTGCGCAGGCAGCCGCCCGGGCGCACCAGCGGCATAGCCTGCGCGGGATCGATCCCGTACACGGCCTGGATATTCAGAAGTGAGGAGATCGAGTTGATGAACACGTTGAAATCCGAAACACCGCTGCTGAAGGTGAACGCTTCGACCTGGTCGAAAGAAAACGAATCGCCGGTGAGCGAAGCCAGTTGCGTCAACACTTCCAGCACGAACGCCCCGTCCTTGGCGAACGGTCCCAATTCGTCTCCTCGCGCTCGCACGATGTACAGGAACCCCATGTCGTCGGTGGCAGCCAGAGTCTGCGCGCCCCAGCGGTTGATGACATGCTTCAGAAGGCAGAAATTCACAAACGGACGCGACAACGGATTGCTCCAGCCCAACGGTGCGAGATCGCGGGCCGCCTGACCGAATCCCTGCGTGATGCAGATCAGGAGCCGGCTGGGCGTCCCGCTCGACGGCAGCAACAAAATCACTGCTCGCTGCAGGGCGCCCTTCTGTGCCGCGAAAATCCCGAGCCGCCCGGTTGTCGAGCTGACACTTGAAAACGTCAGCCGATTGTTCATGGCGTGCAACCGGAAGGAACCTGGGTTGATGATCCCAATCGACGGAATGATCTGTATGACCAGGTGATTTGGTCCGTCCATCCCAATGATTTCCTGGTTGATCGACCGCACCGAGATATCGCCGCTTGACGGACCGGTCATCCCCATCCCCCATTCGAAAAAAACGCTTGAATTATAGCGCGTTGGCCGTTAGTCGTTGGTCGTTGGCAAAACCGTTGACGACGGGCGCTACCTCGGAAACACTGCTTGATTCCAGGCGCAGAAGGTCTGACCACTGCACTTCGGATCGTCGCAACGGGCCTGTTCCCCCAGCCATCCCTGCCGCAAAAGCTTGGCCCGGAGTTCCCCTACCGAGGCCATATCTTCGATCTCGATGTAGCTGAGAAAGCAGAAGCGCTTGCAGATCGGACACGTGGTGCCGAATTTGCGAGTGGACAACGCCATGGCAACGTTCTCAAGAAATCAAGTTCTGTTGTGGAAAACGATCGGGAAGATTGCGCCGCCGAGGCCGTCCTCACCGCTTCGCAAAAAGTGCGAAACCAGGGGTGCCCCGATTGCCCAACTACATAAAGCATAACAAGCGCGGCGAATTAAACACAGACTGTCTTTCAAAACTTTTCCTGGTAGGGTTGGGAAACTGAACCAACACCCGCCCAGAGGTTTTCATGATTCCAGAGGCGAAGACTGCCGTCGTGGGGCGCGCCCTGCAGGAAGCATTTGGGGTGAACGAGTTCGAAGACATACGCATGCTTACCGCGGGGCTTAGCACCGCCCTCGTCTTTCGCATCGTCGTGCGCGGATGCCCGTACCTGTTGCGCATCATTACGCGTACCGATGCGATGAATGACCCTACGCGCCAGTTCACATGCATGAAGAGTGCCGCGGCGGCAGGGCTGGCTCCTCGCGTCTGGTACACCAGCACGGAAGACAGGATCTCGATTACAGATTTTGTGGAGGCACGACCGTTTCCGAAGACCGAGGCTCTTGCTCTGTTACCCCTTACTCTCAGAACGCTGCACGCGTTGCCGCCGTTCCCCAAAATGATCCTTTACCGCGATTATTTCGAGGCGCTGGATGGATATATTCAAAAATTCCGGGCGGCCAATATCATGCCGGCAAGCGAAACCGAAGAACTTTTCCAACTCTACGCCCGCGTCCAGAGCGTTTACTCGCGTCAGGATGCGGAGATGGTATCGAGTCACAACGATCTCAAGCCGGAAAACATCCTTTTCGATGGAACCCGCGTTTGGCTTGTCGATTGGGAAGCGGCCTTTCTGAACGACCCTTACGCCGATCTAGCGGTGACCGCGAATTTTGTGGTCACCAATGATGCGGATGAAGAGATTTACCTCCGTAGCTATTTCGGAGAAGCGGTTTCGGAATACAGGCTGGCACGGTTTTACCTGATGCGGCAGGCGCTTCATATGTTCTATGCCATGATCTTTCTGTTGCTGGGCTCTTCCGGCAAGCTGATCGAGCCCAATGCAGAGGCGCCCGACTTCAGGGACTTTCATGATGGCATCTGGGCTGGTGAGATTAGTTTAGCCAGCACGGAGACGAAGCTGCAGTACGGGCGGGTCCATATGAACCAGGTCTTGCGGAATATGCGTACGGTACGATTTCAGGACGCGCTCAGAATCGTCTCGAGCGCCGCCTAGCTTCGGCACCGGGGGCCGAAGATTCGGAACCCTTGAGCCTTCCGTCTGTGCCATCCTCTCGGCACACCAACGCATCAACCCGTCAGTCTGACTTTCCGCGGCTTGCGGGCGGGACGACTCCGTTCATCCGCAGATACGCAACCATTTGTCCATAGTGGTTGAAGGCGTGGGCCACGCCGAATTCGGCCAGGTGCAAGCGCGACGATTTGCGGCCTCCTTGAATATTGATTCCGGTTTGTATGTACGATATCGCACATAATTAAGTCCGAAATCAGACAGACGCGCGGATGGGGATGACGTAGCATTAGGGCAATCAATCTTATCGACAGCCCAACGAAGTGAAGTGACGGTGTGACATGGATCGGTCCTCGCAAACCGACCGCGAAAAGCTGATCAAATCCCTGAAAACGTTTCTTGCCGATGAAAGTTTGCGCGCAGGACAACGCTTTTGCCCGCTCTGTGGAGATGCGATGCAGTCCTTTAAAGCGACTCTTTGGGTTTCGGGAACCGACCGGGGATGGAACGTCCGCTTGCCCTTTTGCACTTGTCAGCAAACAAAAATCGTTACCTGAATGGGGATCAGCAGTATGCGTACGGGATTACCGGTTTCTCCAGTGAGCAAGAGCTGGAAGGAACTCTACAGAGCAGCATTATTCGAAACAGATAAAAGCAAAGTGTCAGAGCGCATAGCCCAGGCCGAGTGGGCGCTCAGCCGCGTGCGCGAGAACTGTTTCATACAGACAAGGAATTCTTCCATGAGCGCCAAGCCGTGGACGCAGCGACACAAGCTTTACAGGCGCTCCGCAGCGCGCTAACAGGCAAGAAGAGCGGTGACAGAACAGGTCGAGGCCAGGCGGCCTGAGATTAGGCCAAAATGCTCAACTGCAGGTTCTGAGGTGTTTCCGTGATTAGTCGCAACGGACGATTCGAATCTGAACAATCAGGGAGGCAGTTGTATCTGGCTGCGCTGTTTGAGCTGGATCCTGACCGGCTTCCGCAGAGAATTGCAACTGCACAACAAGCCATCGGCAAACGAACCTTGGCGCTGGCCCGAGCCGGCGGCAGCCAATCAGAACAGAAAGCATTGGGGAACGCGCACCTTGCCCTGGATGAGCTGAAAAGAATCCATCAAGTCGACCGGCGTGTCGCCTGAACAGACGTTTCCTGTGCCCGAGCACGCAGTGTTGCAGGTTTTCCCGAGCCGCTCTACACCCAGCACTGCCCGGAAATTGTGAACCACCCGCGTTCAGAGCAGTTGAGCGGGGATCTTACCCAGGCCGGCTTGAAACGCTTTTCGGTTGGCGTCATTCACAGGAAGTTGCGGGGGTGACGCTCCTACGCCTCCTTGAGGGTGCAGTTTTTCGTTGCTCAATCTGGTCACGTTGTGCATCGCCTCATGCACCGCGAGTTTGGCGTACCCGATCGCTCTGAACTGCCCCAAAGACTTACCATTTTTGTCCGTTGGAAATTTGTAGAACTCCGATCCCGTCATTTTTGGGCCAGGGCGCGTGACGCCACCGTCGACGGGCGTGATCGGCGGACCAGGCATGTTCGCGGCCACGTATGAGTTGGCGATATTGTCCACGAAATGGAGGACCAGGTCCTGATCGCCGGCCTTCGGCGTCATCGCGATGGATCGTATATTCACCACCGGTGTCTCAGCGGACGACGTCAACAGATCGCTGAAGATATCGGCCAGATGCTTCTGGATCAGCGGCATGAGTTGCGGAGAATTGGTGTGATCGACGAGCGTAACAGTAATCTTAGGCATTGAGTGTCTCCTTGGTGCAATCGAAGCAAGCTGGTCCGGTAATCCTTAACAGTGGCCCGGGAAATTGCACTCTGGAAACCGAGGGGATTGCATTATATCCCCCATACAATGTGGCCTTAAAAGGGAGTCTGTCATGAAGTGGTCGCGAATGCTTCTGACGTTGGTATTGGTATTTAACTCGACAGCCTGCGTTCTGCTCAAAACGGATGAGCGAATCGATGTCGTGGTTGCCGCGACTGACCTTGACGCGGGAAGGAAAATTACCGATAAGGACATTACGATCATCGGCATGCCGGTCAGCAGACTTACGCGGGATATGCCACGAAAAAGTTCGCAAGTGGTCGGATACACAACCAAGGTGCCCATTCCCAAAGGGGAACTGATTCTCCTCTCGAAGGTGAAATGAACTGACCACGAAGAAACCTGAGGAAGACCCTCTTCTCGCGTCGCTACGTCTGCGAAAAACCGGTGAACGTTCGTCTGTCCCCATATTTCTTCCCATATTTCTTAGGTCCAGCCTGTTCACGAGTGACTGGCTATCCGTTTTTTTTCTTTGCTATCGAAACGGATAGTCCCGCCGAACACAAAACCCGTAGGTCGAGGCCACAGTTTTTGGGACAAGCAGCGACAAGTTCTTTGCCGCTGCCGTTTCCATTCAGAAGCCGAATTCACACTCTGAATTGGTTAGAGAAATGCTTGTTGTTTCCCAACGAGTGGTAACCATTCAGGGCCAACGAAAGTAAGTCCCGATTCGGGAAACACCAAAAAATCAAAATCTCGATTCCTTTGAAGGGGGGATCACTATGAAGACTCTTACGATTCGGGCTCTTTTGTTCGGGATGGCGCTCGCGGTAGCCGCGGCGCTGGAGCCGCCGGCCGCCTCGGCGGCCTCCCCGAACTTATTCGCCACGGTGGCGGCGAACGGCACGTTGGTGAACGGCAACGGCGTCTCCTCCGTCACCCACACCGTCGGCACCGGGCAGTACGAGGTGACCTTCACCTCAGTTGTGAGCAGCTGCGCCTACGTCTCGACCACGCACCACGCCTTCTCGCAGGCCATTCAGAGCTTCACCGCCGGCGGCCACCTGAGCACCAGCGGCGTGTACGTGGAGGTCAAGAACCAAGGCGGCGGCCTGATGGACGGGCCCTTTGACCTCGCCGTCGCCTGCAACCTCACGGGTTGGGATTTCGCCGTCGTCGGCTACACCGCCAACCTGGTCCGCTCATCGCCTGGTGCAACGCTGACCCACCTGGGCGTCGGCCGATACGATGTCACCTTCACCGCCACAGTCGGGGGGTGCGCTTACCTCGCCACCGTCGGTGACCCCGGCAACGCCCTCGTCTTCAATCCGAATGGTGTCTACACAGGTAGCGGCCCCACCGCCAACGCCGTCTACATCGAGACCAAGAACCTGGGCGGCGGCCTCTCAGATGGGATCCCGTTCCATCTGGCGGTCGTCTGCCCCAATGCTAAAAGCACCAAGCCCCTGGTCGTCATGGCCAACGGCTTGGCCCAGCGCGGCGCCGGCTTGACCAGCTCTTTCGACCTCTCAACCGGCAACTACGTCTTTGTCACAAACCAGAGCTTGGCCGCCTGCACGATGATTGGCACGCGCGGCTCTGTCGACAAGAGCGTTCCCTTCAGCCCGGCCACGGTTGAGATCACGGCCGGCCCGGTTTCCAACAGCAGCGGAATCCAGGTCCGAAATCTGCTCTTCTTCGGCGGCGGTCTCATCAACCAGGCGTTCCACGCCGCGGCGATCTGCTAACGCTTGCTCCTTTCGCGGTGCTCGAGGCTCCCGCCCCGGGCACCGTCGTTTTTACTTTGAACGCGAGTGACGGTTCTAGAACTAGGATTTCCGCAGGACGTGTTTGAATAGACTGCACCGCACACCGCGAGTTTCATCCCCACTCAAGCCAAAAGACGGCTTGATTGGGCCACCTGGACTGAACCCCAAAACTGAGACAGGAGATTAAGGGGCCAATTACATGGAATGGAGGAGAGCAATGTTTGTGCCCCGACAACAGTATCCCCGCGAATTGAAAATCGCAACGATGCGCGAGCTGGACTCTGGAAAGAGCGTAGGGGAGGTGGCGCGCACCTACCAAGTAAGTCCGAAACGGCTGGAGACCTGGCGAGGTGAGTGGCGCGCTCGAGGGGAACAGCTGGCGTTTCCTGGTCATGCAGCACAATCCCAAGCGAAAGTGGATGGGCAGCGAATCTCCGAGCTGGAACGCAAAATCGGACAACAGGCGATGGCGATCGACTTTTTAAAAAAAGTCTTGCGGCGTTTCAGGGAGCAAGCCCTGCCCATCGTCGCCAACGGCGGCGTCGGATCTACGAAGAAATCGGGGAAGCGGGGAAAGCGGAGGCCGCAGTGAACCGGCTCTGCCAGGCGGCCGGAGTCAGTCGGGCCGGGTACTACCGTTTTCGGCGGCGTCATGAATCCAAGCCAGCGGACATGACTCTGCGGAACCAGCTGCAGCACATTGCGCTACGCTGGCCAGCGTACGGCTATCGCCGCGTGCATGCCGAACTGATCCGCCAGGGCTGGAAGATCAATCACCAACGTGTTCTCGGTCTGATGCGTAGTGACAACTTGCTGTGTGTGCGGCGGCGGAAGTTCCTCTTCACCACGGACTCGCGCCACGGTTTGCCGATCATATCCCAACCTAGTCGAGGGCCTGGTCGTCACCAGCATCGACCAGTTGTGGGTACCAGAGTGTTCCACAATTCCCCTAAAGGTGATTTCAAGACTGGCTGTCTTCTCAGCGCTTTCTTCGCAGCATGTCTGTAAACGCGGGATGGGGTCGTTGGGTCGAGATGCGGTCTTGGTCGAAGACAAGTTCAGCAGCTACCTTTACACAAAGCATCCCGAAGCCAAATCCTTAGCTCCCGATGGAACCCCTTGCACGTGCGAAACGAGAGGATTGTTGCAAGCATCTTACGTAATAGCGGCTTCGCGTCGATATGTGGGAAAGGAAACTGACCGAAGGTGGGAACAAGGCGAAGACTTGAGTCTTGTTGAATTTAAACCCGTCGAGTACCAGGGCTCGAAACAGGTAGTGGCGAGCGACGAGATCAGGCAACAGATTCTCAAGATAGGAATTCGCAAAGTAGAGTGCGAAACGAAGGTAAGCCATCACACAATTGACAGAATCTTGAAAGGAGCGAACGTTCGCCGCAGAACGCTAGCCAAACTCGTCAAGCAGATCTCACTCCCGTCGGAGAGTGTCAGCAGGGTCCAGTAGCGAAGCGAGGCGCGCTGGTATAGCAATTGCCAGCAGTGCTGGCAGCAATAGCAGCAAGGCTGAGCCGACTAAGACCGAGGTAGATGTGGAATGCACTCCGTAAAATCTCGAACGAAACGCGTAGCCTGTGGCGATAGCACAAGCCAGTCCCAGTAAGGTGCCTGCGAGCAGCCATCGACCATGCTCATAAACGAATAGCTTGACGATCTTCTCGCGCGAGGAACCAAGAGCCAACCGTATTCCGATCTCTTTTACACGGAGTGAGACCTCGTAAGCGAGCAAGCCATACGTTCCAAGTATTGAAAGGAACAACGCCAGCGCGCCGAATGAAATTAGCACCTGCATCAAGAACACACGTTCAGAGACTTCGTTTGACATTTCTTCAGACATAGTCTCGAAATCGGAGATATCAGCTTCCGGAAACTGAACTTTGAGCTTCTTTCTTGCTGAGTTCTTAAGCAGCGCAGGGTCGCCACTCACCTTGATCACGAATCTGGCGAGGCCGCTTGGGTTCTCTGCGCGCGGAATGTAAAGATCCGGTCCGGGTGTCGAGACCAGATCGTAATTACGAACATTTCCCACCACACCCACGATTCTTGCCCAGCTTTGCCCACCTGGAGTGCGAATTTCGCCACTGTGAACGCGATGTCCGAGAGCGGTCTGTCCCGGCCACTCTCTCTCCGCCAAAGCTTCGTTGACGATCGCGACATGGCTGCGCCCATCGTCCGCGTCATTAAAGTCCCGGCCTTCCAATAGCGTCTGCCCGATGGTGGAGAAATAGCCGGGGCTGATGGCGTAGGAATTTGGATTGATGTTGACCTGTTGTTTGCACTGTTCCGGGTGTAGATCGGAACAGAAGTCGTATCGGTTAACCGAGTGTCCCAACGGTGCATGGTCCGTTCGAGCCACTGAGACAACACCTGGAAGGTGCCGCAAACTGGCCGCTACCTCGCTCAACTTCTCTTCAGCTCCCGGAGCCTCCGCTTTCGTAAGATGGTTGGAACCGACTTCAGCACGCAGCATCAATAGATGATCCGGCGCGAAACCCAGCGGTTGATGCAATAGAAGATAAACACCGCCGATCAGCCATCCCGCACAGGCGACTAACACAACAGTCAAAGTGAGTTGGGCAACAACAAGAGAGCGCCGGACTACTCGCAGATTATGTCCGGCAGAACTTCGACCCACACCTTGTAAATCGTAGACCAGTCCAGGTCGCAGCGTTCTCCAAGCTGGCAGAAGAGTGAGGAAAAAAGTGATGCTGCCGCAGACTGCGATAACGAAGACCACGACCATTGGCCGCAGAGAGGCGTGAGCAAGCCGGGGGAGCTGAAGTACGTCCGAATTCTTGAGCACGTGCAGAACAATGAGCGTCACTCCAATGCCGCCTGCCGCGCCAACGCCGACGAGTAAGGCGCTTTCCACCGTTAGCTGCCTCAATAGTTGGCTGAAGCTGGCTCCGAGTGTTGCTCTCGTAGCGAACTCGCTTCGGCGGCGAGTATTACGCGCAAGCAACAAGCTGGCCAGATTACTGCAGGCGATCACCAGCAACAACCCGAACGCGCCAAAAGTCATGAGAAGCGCGGGTCTTGTTTCGGCACCCACGAGCAGTTCAATGTAGGTAAAAACCAAAGGAGGCTTCGAAAAAGCTGATCGATAATCGCTGTAGTAGTTGGGGTAATCCTTTCGCAGTGTCCGATCCACGCGCGCCAGATCAGCATTTGCTTGCGCTACCGTGGCTCCGGGTCGCAGTCGTCCGATCACTTCAAAACTCATATCGCCTCGTGAATTCGGACGTTCCTGGGTGTCGCAGCCGACTTGAACAAAAACCTCAGGACGATTCAACGAATACGAGCCTTCAATTGTCTGATCTGCTGCGAGAACCCCTGAGATCTCATAGTCCCTTCCGTCCAGGTTTAGCATCCTTCTTCCAAGCGTGGGACTGGCACCCAGTCGCTTCCAATAAGCAGAGCTAACAATCACCTGCGAAGCGCAATCTTGCTCATTCCCCGTAATGGGCCAAGGAGTCCCCAGCGCAAATCGAGTTCCTAAGGTGGAGAAGAAACCTTGCGTTACCGCGAGAATGAGACTTGCGGGTGGGCCACCCGTTGGATTCTGTGCAGGCGACCATTCTCGATACGCGGCGAGACTGCTGAATGTAGTTGAACGGGACTGATAGTCCTGCATCGTTGCAATAGCGACAACACGGTCGGGCTGAGAGACAACAGCCACAAGGCGATCCGGTTGCGCAAAGGGCAAGGGTTCCAACAGGACAGCATCAAGAACCGCAAATATCGCAGTTGACGCCCCAATGCCCAGTGCAAGGGTGAGGATCGCGGTGGCGGCAAAGCCTGGACTCTCGCGAAGCTTTCGCAGGGCATAGCGAAGATCGAGTAACATGCGAAACTCTCGATTCGTTGCAATAGTCTACATCCAAAATCATGTCTCCACAGGTTTCCACTTCGCAGTCTAGCTACAACCATGGAAGGCGTTTCTTCAAAGCGAGGTGTGGTCCCACACCTGGCATCTGAAGCTGGAGCCTCTTCGAGAGCAGATCAGGTCAGCGTCCTCTCATTCGAAACGCAAGGCGCTGGCTGGGTCGAGATTAGATGCTCTCTGTGCGGGAATGAACGTGGCGATCGCAATTATGAGTTCCAAAATCATAGGGGCGGCAACAAACACTGCCGCATCATGAGACGACACACCATAGAGAAGCGTGGCCAACAATCGCGCAAGAAAGAAAGCGGCACAGACTCCAGAGATGACACCCAGGGTCCCCTTCACCAGGCCTTCCCATAGGATCATGTTCCGAACACTCATTCGATCCGCTCCCAAGGCCATACGGACACCAACCTCATGAGTCCGCTGTGCGACTGAATATGCAGTCACTCCATAGACCCCAATAGCAGCAAGCAGCAGCGCCGTAGCCGCGAAGATTGACAGCAGCAGCATATTGAAGTTCTGTGTCGCAATTGATCCTGCGAGCAAGTCATCCATCGTCTGCACATTGCCCACGGGTCTGCCCCCGCTTGCTGAACGCAGTTTCTCCAAGATAGGTGGGATGAACTGGTGCGGCTCCCTGTCTGTGCGAACCATCCACCATATGGGGCCGAACTGCGACATCAGATCGACGATTCCATCCGGCGCCTGCGCATCGGGGATCAGCATCGTTGGTTCTGGAACATGGGCAAGATCATCGTCTCGTGTGTCTGCAAAGACACCAATGATGGTCCGAGGCTTGTCTTCGAACTTAGGTCCTAGGCCTCTGCCGATCACGATCTGTTGGCCTAGTGCATCCTGTTGTGGCCAGTAACGCTTCGCCATCGTCTCGTTGATTATGACGACAGGAGATGAATCCGAATGATCCTGTACATCGAAACTTCTACCGCGAAGAATAGGGATCTTGAGAACCTGTAGATAGCCGGGGGACGCCGCAATCCATTCGCCATCGCCAGAAATTGCTGGTGTGCCAGACAGGGATGTAAACGGAAGGCCCATTCGGCTTGCGAATGGCGGACTGAAAGTGGCTGCAGCAGCTCTCACGCCTGGAATCTCGGTCAACTCCTGGCACCCATCACGAACCATCGCAGCCAAACCCCCACCCGTTCCGGTGTTCCCGCCACGCGTGGACATGGTCATCATGAGGAGATTGTGGTGATCAAAGCCAGGGTCTACACGGTTCAGCAGAACGAACGTGCGTCCGAGCAGAGACGCCCCAACGAGCAGAACCAGCGAAAGGGCCACCTCGCTGATTATCGATACGGAGTGCAACCATCTACTACGCGCGCCAAGCCCGTGACGGCCGCTCGATTCGTGCAGTGAGTCAACGAGCCTTCCCCGGAGCACTCGCGTCGCTGGGAGGACCCCGAAGATGAGTCCTGTTGCGATCGAGAGCCCCACTGCGAACGCCATCACACGCCAGTCGAGCCCGATTGTCGCATCGGTTCCTGAAATGCGCGGAATGTTTCCCGGTGTCTTCAGCAGCAGATGGACGCCAACAAGTCCCGCAATAACACCGACGATACAGCCGAAGAAGCTTAGTACCAGGCTTTCGACGATTAACTGCCGAACGATCCGGCCAGCACGTGCACCAATTGCAGCACGGACCGCGAATTCGCGCTTGCGGACTGTCGCTCGAACCAATAGCAGGTTTGCGAGATTCGCGTACGCGATCAGCAGAACCAAACCAACCGCTCCTTGCAGCGTCAGCAGCGAGGAACGAATATCGCCGACCATTGCGTCATTCAGGAGTCGAAGCTGGAAGCGGTAATCAGGATCGGGGAGTTCAGAGAGACGCCTGGCAGACTGCGAAACTGCATCCAGCTGGGCATTCGCCTGATCCAATGTCACTCCCTGTTTGAGACGGCCTGCTACCGCGAACGAATGGAACTGGTCTGTGCTGTTGAGGTCGAATTGAAATGGAATCCAGAGCTGAGCTTCGGGCTCAGAGTTGAAACTTTCCCCGGTGACGCCAGTTACTGTATACGACTCTTTGTTGAGCGAAATCGCCGCACCAATGATGTGCTCGTCTCCGCCGAATCTGCGCCTCCAAAGACGGTAGCTAAGAACGACGACCTTGGGACCATTCTTGAGATTGTCGGCTTGGCTAAAAGTGCGACCGAGCAGGACCGGGGCTCCGAACAGGCGGAAGTAATTCGATGTGACGTGGAGGCCATGGACTTGTTCAGGGGTTCCGGATGTAAAGCCCATCTCGGCCTGGTCGAAGTCATATGCGGCAATCTCCTGCACCGAATCAACTCGCTCTAGCCAAAATCGTAGGTCAGGAATGGAGGCTCCCGGTGCCGATCCTTCGGATGAAGACAGAAAGAACTGCACGATGTGGGAGGGATCGGGATAGTTGAGGGGACGAACGAGGACAGCGTTGACGACGGAAAAAACCGCAGTATTTGAGCCGATCCCTAGCGCTAGCGTGGCGACAGCACAGAGTGTGAAGCCAGGAGCACTCCCCATTGAGCGGAAGGCGTACAGAAGGTCTTGACCAACGTGTGACAGCCGAAGGAACGCGCACACACCGCGAATTGTGGCAGGCAGATCCATAGGCCTCCGCTCTCAGTAATACTTCAACGACAAAACGATCCTAACGTCTTTAAACGACACCGTTCTCCCGCTGAAAGTTCCCGAACAATTTGCGGTTCTTCAAGACTGAGGAATGCACTTTTTCATGATCTTGGCTAGAGTTTTGCGGCGAACGTGTTCGCCTCTCAATATCCTGTTGATTGTGTGATGACTCACGCGACTTTGCCGCTCAAGGTTGCGTATTCCGATTTTGATAATCTGTTCCCTGATTTCTTCGTGCGCCACTGCCTTTTTCGAGCCTTGGCATGAGTTTTCTGAGGCATGGGGAATCTATCGATCCGATGAACTTTTATGCCACTGGGAGCAAGCATCTGGCTCACTCCCAGTGCTCATCGGCCTCGATGAGTTCCAGCCGGCTATTCCTCGGCAGGTTGCTCTCCAGCAGAGCCTGCCTCCGCTTCGCCGACCGCGAACGATTCTCCAAAACAAAACCTCGCCGTACAATGATCTTTCAGCGAACGGCAACAACCCCCTTAACTCCGTGTCTCAGTACAAGGGTGCACTCCAGTTTCGCCGTTCCTTCCTTCCACCCCTTTCGCCGTTTGACGGGGAGAAGGGAAAGAGATGGTCCCAGAGCGCCCCCCCTCTGTGAAAATCATGTTTGGACTGGGACGGTGATCAACTCAGCTCTGCTCATCCTCCAGATCAGATCATTCATGTCCCTGATCAGCTTCTCCCGTCAAACGAGGACGGACCCCAGGTCACAGCGAGGTAAACCAAGGAGCCAACTAGACAAAAGTCGGTTGGGTTTGGACAATTGGATAATGGCAGCATGTGCTCACATTGAAGGGACAGCCTTAGAGCGAGTCTCAGTGGATGTGGAGAAGTGTCGCAATCTAGCTGATCTGATTCGCGCGAGACAGATCCCATCGGATCACGAAGACAGCAACTTAATCGGAATGAGTCCGCGGCAGATCGGTAATTTTTATCTTCTGCTCGTCGCGATTTGCCACCAAACATCTCCAGTTGGGAGACCACCTTTAGAAGGAATGTTGGGGAAGAGGCATCTCCGCGGGTGGGATTACCTCTCTGCCAAACTCGAAGCAGCCGTCCACGACGATGAAGAAATTCTGACACCGCACTACTGGAGAGATATCACAGCGGATAAGCTCAGACAGTTGTTTCGAGATGAGACCTTCGGTGATGGCCTGAGTGACATTTCAGGACGTGCGCTCCTGATCGCAGACTTAGGCAAAAAGATGTTGAAGCGCGGGTGGGAATGGGCGGATCAACTGCATGCCGACGCGAAAGGCTATGTCGCGGGTGGTGCAAACAATCTTGTTCGTTTGCTTTCTTACTTCCGTGCTTACGATGATCCGGTGCACTCGCAAAGCCAAACAGGTCGATTTGCTTCCCTGCATCGAAATTGACCTTCTCAATCTTCAAGATCGACCCCGGCACTTTTGTTCGGTCATAACAATTTAGCGATTCGAACCGACCCGCAATTTCTTCAACATCTTTCCAAGAAAGCGCTTTGATTGTCGGGTCCATTTGGGCATGCGACCGACCCGCCATTTCTCGACGCAACGATGCACATGGAATCGGTATCGCAAAACAGATAATGCCCACCTTTGTCAGTGATGCAGCGTTCGAGCATCGCCAACAACAAATGCGCTCCCCGGTAATCAAGGATGCGATTGGAGGGAAGTACCATTCACTCGGCTTTTCAATCGTGTCAACGTCCGAATTGCATCTTTCAAGGACTTGAGAGACTTTGGGTGTACCGGGAGACCTCGTCGTGCTCGCACCATCATGTGCCGACTCAATCCCGTAGTGTCCGAAAAATCGATCGTTCTGTCCTGGGCGGTCCTAAAGTGGTCCGTGCATCCGACCGATAGGGAGATGTATCCATGTTCGGTTGTCGATCAATTCCCCGGCTGGATAGTCCACCGGCAGTCCCGACTGGATTGTAGCGAGTTTAGGTACGACGGTGCATCGGACACCACCTGTCCCGGTCAAAGGTCGGAGTGATTCTCAGGCAGCCTTGCGGCCGTAGTAGTTCAGCAGCCCGCCCAGACGTTCCCGCCGATGCACTTCGCCTTCGTCGCCCGCATGCTCAGGCTCGGGACAGATCAGTGCATTGGCCAAACCTTGGTGGTTGCGCTCGCTATGGTAATGCGCCATGAAGAGTCGCACCTCGCTGGGGGAAGGCTATCTCTCCCTCGTGTCCTCGCAGCCCAATCAAATCACCCGCCGCGGTTCCTTAAACTTAAACAGGCATTCGCCCCGCAGTTACGCCCGGTTCCACTGGCTTACCCCAACTCCGGAGCTTTTTACGCTTTTTCCATTGACAATTGAATGTGAGGGGTATAGTTTACTGCCGCTCTGACCGAAGCGCCACTGTCCCCCTTCCCGGCGTACGGCTCAGGTAGTAAGTCGGCTCCGAACCCTTTTGGCCCAGGTAATGTAAGCAAATCGCAGGAGGAATGTGTACATCATTCTTCTTCTTGCAGGCGCTTGGGCGGTGACCCGTAAGAAGAATTGTGTTTGCCGGCACACTTCCGACGTATCGCGGCACCCGTGGGAAAATGAACGAGCGATGATGGCCGTGACACCATACCATGCGTATGCGTGGTCGTACGGCGCGTAAAGACAGAGGTCGTTGAGCAGCAGACAAGCTGGAAACTAAAGGAGAAAACATGAAGAGCTTCTGTGGTCGAAGACTGTCAATTCTAGCAGGCGCCGTGCTAACCCCCTCGTTGTTTGCGACGTTGGCACAGGCACAGAACCCCTCTGACGAACGGCCGGCGGCGGCTCCTAGGGGCGCACAGGTCTATTATGTCGGCCCAATGGCAGGCTCGAGAAACCGGGCGAACGGTAGGGTGAACCCAACATCGAGCCAAGATTCCGTTACGCGTGACATCAGATCGACCCCAGGCGGGTCCGGAACGGCACCGCGAGTGGAGGCGTTCGACAGCCATGGAGGAGGCCGAACGCTCCCGTTGTGGACATTCCGGGCGCCCTCGTCGAGAGATGGCAGCTCCTATCCCGGCGCGATGGTGGGTACAAACCCGTTCGGAAATCCGGCAACGACGAAAGTGCGGACCGTAGTGATACCGCTACTCATTAAAACGAAGACGGTGGGAACAAAGGTGGACCCGACGACGGGAGCGATCACGACGCAACCAGGGAACACAACTTTTGATCCAAGCGCCGCGGACAATGTGTGCCTGAGTGCACCGAATAACGTGCCAGTAACTCTGGTCAAGGAGTCGCCCATGTTTACGCCGACGGCGTTCACGTTTGGCGGGACCCACGTGGGAACAACCCAATATAGCGATGCCTTTCAGCGAGCTAACTTCTGGAAGGCACTCGGAGAGGACCGCGATGAGTATCACGTATTGCTGAGCCCGATTGAATTCTTGCCGGCGGTCGAACTGGATCCACCGGACGTGTATGGATTGGCCCTAACCGATGGTACGGTGCTTGAACCTTTGCTGGGAACGACCGCCCCTTTCTGCGCTCCCCTGGGCGTCGTCGACATTAATTGGTTTGACACGACTTTGACGTCGAAGGTGATTCCGGAGTTGAAAGAAAAGGGAGTGCTGAACTCGGGAACGTTCCCTGTGTTTATGGTGTACAACTTATTTTGGGCGGCACCGGTGAACAACTTTTTCAGCTGCTGCATTGGCGGCTACCATGGGACTACCGGGTTCCCGATCCCGACTCAGACCTATTCACCGGCAGACTTCGATATGACGGGTGTGTTTGGGGACTTTTGGCCGGACACGGCTATATTGTCACATGAGATTAACGAGTGGATGAACGACCCGATGGTCTCCAACCCGACTCCCCCGTGGGGAAACATTGGCCAGACGACGGGGTTTTGCCAGGCAAACCTGGAGGTAGGCGACCCGCTAACGGGAACAAAACTGGCACCGATCACGATGCCTAATGGGTTCACGTATCATCTGCAAGAACTGGCGTTTTTCTCGTGGTTCTTCGGCGCGCCTTCCGTTGCGGTGAACGGGTGGTATTCCGACAACAACACGTTCACTACGGATGCGGGAGCGCCTTGCCATTGAGGAGTACGCGGCCGAGAGGTGGCACCCCACACTTGCCCATAAGACTATTGGAGGAGCAGTAGGGAATCAGAATCACTGCAGTCCGAGCCTCGAAAACCAATCCGTTACACTCGAACCCCCGCCAAGGGTTTGAGTGAAATGGGATCTTAAGCCAACTTGCGCTAGCTGGAAACCCCGTAGTGCCCAGAAAGCGGTATGCCTCGCACGATTCGCGACATGCGGCCAACATTGTGGTTTCACCGTCCTAGACATTACTGTTCGGTGCAGTGCCATCGAATGAGAACTTCTCGACGATCAAAAAAACCGCGGTGCAACTCTTGATCGCTGTGTGTGACAACCGTACACATGGCGAACTGACTTGAGTGGTGATCGATGCTCTGGCTTGCTATCTGAGTATCAATATGACATCTACACTTGAGTACCCGCTTCGGTGCGGGCACGTTGGTAACCGCCTGCCATCTTCTGATCTCCACATCAGGTGCCGCAGCGCGTTTGCGGTTTTCGAGAGGCTGATCCGAGCTTCCGGCGTTCTTTGATTCGGGATGCTTTGAGTTGATAAACACGTGGTTTCTTGCCACAAAACCGATCGTGACCATAATGCAGAAGATTGAGATTGCGAGAAACCCGCTGCGCTCTGGCCTTTTGGGCGGCCACTGCGGTGGTTGCACTAACTCAAACATGGGTCAATCAGTGATTCAGCTTCGTGTGATTCCGCGCACTCTCCACGACGTCGCGAATCGCGGAAATCACAAGATCGGGACGGTCAACCATGACATAGTGACCGCTGTTATCCGCTAGAACTTCCTTGCTGTTGGTCGAAAGAGCAAGAAGCGATTTCTGTAGATCCTCGTAACCCGGTATGGAAGCAGCCGTCCTGAGAACAATGAGCGGCTTGTCGGAAAACGGAACGGCCTTGTTCCGGGATGCTTTTTCCACGTCCGAGGAACACTCAGGTGCCATTTGAACATTTCTCTGCATAGTCTTCGAGAACCCAGGCAACGAGTTGGCCCACACATGGAGCTGGTAATCGACCGCGGGCAATTTCTCAAATCCTCGGTTAGGGTCGGGCGCTCCGGCTGGAACATGACCGGATCCTTCCCATTCCAGAGGGCCAGCGCGAAACAGAGGTGCTGTTTGTCATCGGCGATGCCGGCGATGCCGTCCTCACCCCAGCGGTAAGCGCGCGAGCGGGCTTGATCGTGGGTGAAGAAATTCCAAGCGTCACCTCCTTCGCTATAGTCCTCGCGCACACTTCCCCACTGTCGCTCACTGAGGTAAGGCCCCCACTTCCTCCAGTTGGATGTGCCCTTGCGCGTTTCCTGAAGGCGAGACTCTTCTTTCGTCATTGGCGGACTCCTTATGCTGAAGCTTTCCAGTCAATTCCTTTATTGAACACACTCCCCCACAACGCTAATCCCCTGGTTTCGGCCCGGGTAACTGTCAGTAGACACAGTCGCAGGCTCTAGCACGGCACACAAAGAAAAGCGACTGGTCGCAAAAACTAGTTCGGTTCGGTCTCTAGGGATGATCTGATCTGAGATGAGCGCAGCTCCGCCCCAACTCAACATCCACCCATCTCCCACTCAGCGCCCCCGCGTCGCACCGCACCCCGACAACAAAACAACGACGATCCTGGTTGAGCTGGGGATGAGTTGATCTGTAGTTGAGCAGAGCTGAGTTGGACCAGTCCGAGTCCAAACCTGATTTTTCACAGGGGGGCGCTCTGGGACCATCTCTTTCCCTTCTCCCCTTTCGCCGTTTGACGCCTTCCCCCGGTCTCTTTACACTCAAGATTAACGGCGTGTAAATGGGCCCAGTGCGGGCGCGAACGGATCGCAGAAGAGCGCGATGCCGGGCCTGCAGATTTCAGACGTAGAACACGCGCCGAGAAGGAAATTGTGAGTCCTACTGAAACTACCGAAACTAAGCAAGACGGCGTGAAACGCGAGATTTCGGTCGAAATCCCTGCCGAGGAAGTCACCCGCGAAACTGAAACTCTGATCGCGAAGTATCAGAAGGTGGCGCGCCTGCCCGGGTTCCGCGCCGGACACGTGCCGGCCTCGATCATCCGGCAGCGCTTTAAAGAAGACCTGAAGAGCGATGTGGTCGAGGCGTTGGTCCCGCGCTACTTCCGCAAAGAAGCCGAAAAGCTTGGCATCGTGCCCGTGTCGCAGCCGCGCGTCACCGACCTGCACATTCACGACGGCGAGCCGCTGCGCTTTAAGGCCAGCTTCGAAATCATGCCCGAGATCAAGGTCGAGGGCTACAAGGATCTGCGCGCCGACCATCCGCAGATTGAGGTCAAGGACGAGGAAGTCGCAGACGCGCTGAACAACGTCCGCGAGCAGCACGCGACGTTCACCACGATTGAGGGCAGCCCGCTCGGCGAGGGCGACTTTGCCCAGGCATCCATGAACGGGCGTCCGAAAGACGCGGGCGACAAGACTCAGCCCGTCCACATGGATGAAGTGCTGATCGAAATCGGCGGCAAGAATACCGTGCCCGAATTCTCAGCGAACCTGCGCGGCGCCAATGCCGGAGAGACCCGCGAGTTTGAAGTCGTATATACCGAAGACATTAATGACAAACGGCTTGCGGGAAAGACCTTCATCTACACCGTGAAGATTCAGGCGGTCAAGCAGAAGAGCTTGCCCGAGCTGAATGATGACTTCGCGAAGGAGCTTGGCGACTTCACTGAGCTCGATCAGGTGCGCAAACAGATTCGCGAGAATATGTTGGCCGAGCGCAAGCACACTGCTGAGCGCGAGGCCAAAGACAAGCTCGTTGCCGAACTGGTCAAGCGCAACGACTTCGAAGTTCCCGAGTCGCTGGTCGACCGCCAGATCGATCTCCGCCTAGAACGTGGCCTTCGCGCCCTCGCAGCCCAGGGCATGAAGATGGAAGACATGAAGAAGATGGACCTGCCGCGGCTGCGCGCGGGGCAAAGAGATCAGGCGGTGCAGGATGTGAAGTCGTCGTTGTTACTGGAACGCATTGCGGAGATGGAAAAAATTGACGTCGGCGATGACGAGGTGAATCACGAACTCGAGGCACTGGCGCATCAGTCGAAACAGACTCCGGAAGCGGTCCGCACTCGTTTGACACAGGATGGGGGCCTCGATAGAATCCGGAACAGAATCCGCAGCGAAAAGACCCTCGAATTTCTGTATCATCAGTCTGCGTAGTCCCGAGACGCAGGCCTTATCGAATCCTCCCCATTCCAGCAAGACGATAGGTTGGGGCGGAGTGTGGCAGGTGAACGTGAAACCGAACGATCCTCACATGATGCTGGTACCGATGGTCATCGAGCAGACCGGGCGAGGCGAACGCGCCTACGACATCTATTCCCGGCTGCTCCGCGACAACATCATCTTCATTGGCACGCCGATTGACGACAACATCGCCAACCTGGTGATCGCCCAGATGTTGTTTCTGGCTCAGGAAGATCCGGAGAAAGACATACAGCTCTACATCAACTCTCCGGGCGGTTCGATCACGGCCGGCATGGCGATTTACGACACCATGCAATACGTGAAAAACGATGTGATGACATTGTGTGTTGGCCAGGCGGCATCTATGGCCGCGTTACTTTTGGCATCAGGCGAACCCAAAAAGAGATTGGCACTTCCGAATTCGCGGATTCTAATACATCAGCCGTCCATGGGCGGCTTGTCGGGCCAAGCTACTGATATTGATATTCATGCGCGCGAGATACTGCGTATGCGTGAGATCACAAACCAGTTGCTTTCCAAGCACAGCGGCCAAAAGCTCGACAAGGTAGAAAAAGATGTAGAGCGCGACTTCATTATGAACGCGCAACAGGCTAAGGAATACGGAATCATAGACGATATCATCTATAAGACGGCAAAAGCGGTATGATCGGCCTTCGCTTGTAGGGATCAGCGGTCAGGGGTCAGCGGCGGGGGCCAGGATGGAACGAAGAGTGATTTCTAGCCCCTAGTCCTCGACCCCTGATTAAAGGAGTAAAGCCGAGTGAAAAATAAGTCGGGAACCGAAGAGATACTACGCTGTTCGTTCTGCCACAAATCGCAGGACGCTGTAGCTAAACTGATCTCCTCGCCCAGCGATTATCCGCGCGCCTATATCTGCGACGAGTGTGTTGCAGTTTGCAATTCCATCCTCGAAGACGACCGCACCGCTACCCCTCCCAGCACGACGCCCAATCAACTGCCCAAGCCCCAGGAAGTAAAAACGTTTCTGGATGAATACGTCATCGGGCAGGAGCAAACCAAGAAGAAGCTGGCGGTCGCGGTCTATAACCATTACAAGCGCATCTTTATGAATCGCCAGAAGGCCGGCGATGGGATTGAGCTCTCGAAGTCGAACATCATGCTGATCGGCCCGACGGGCACCGGCAAGACTCTGCTCGCCCAGACGCTGGCCCGCATGCTCGATGTGCCGTTCGCGATTGTCGACGCCACGACTCTGACTGAGGCTGGTTACGTCGGCGAAGACGTCGAGAACATCATCCTGAAGCTGCTACAGGCTGCCGACGGCGATGTGAGCCGCACGCAGACCGGCATCATCTATATCGATGAGGTCGACAAGATCGGCCGCAAGGACGAGAATCCCTCGATCACCCGCGACGTTTCCGGCGAGGGTGTGCAGCAGGCTCTGCTGAAGATTCTGGAAGGGACGATCGCCAACGTTCCTCCGCAGGGCGGGCGCAAGCATCCGCACCAGGAATTCACGCCGGTCGACACGACAAACATTCTTTTCATCTGCGGCGGGGCTTTTGTCGGACTCGACAAGATCATCTCTCGCAGGATCGGCAAGAAATCACTCGGCTTCCGCAGTGGCGAAGACGCCGAAAAAGAGGATGCGTTCACTTCCAAGAAGAAGTCTCAGGAACTCTTGCAGGAAGTTCAGCCGGAAGACCTTATCAAGTTCGGGCTCATCCCTGAATTCGTGGGCCGCCTGCCCGTAGTGGGCATGCTGGAAGACTTGGATGAATATGCGCTGATCGAGATCCTGACGAGGCCCAAAAATGCCATCGTCAAGCAGTACCAGCGGCTGTTTGAGTTCGAGAATGTTCGCCTAAAGTTCGCCGATGAGGCGTTGCGGGCGATCGCCCGGCAGGCTATGGCGCGCAAGGTGGGCGCCCGCGGGCTGCGCATGATCCTCGAAGAGCTCATGCTCGACTTGATGTTTAACCTCCCAAGCCAGAAGAAGTTAAAGGAATTCGAAGTGACCCGCGAGATGGTGGAAAAGCGCACCGCCTCGTTCGCGACCGTGATGGAAAAAGCGGGATAATTCGCAGAACCTTTTAACCACAAAGGACACGAAGGTACACGAAGAAATGCGAGATTTTCCTTCGTGAACCTTAGCGTCCTTGGTGGTTGTTGCTTTTGATACACCTGCTAGTCTGAGAACCTTACAACGTAAATGCCATTTCCCACGACCCTAGGCTCAGGGTAAAATCCCAATAGAGTGTTCGTTTGGCCGGCGCCCCAGGAGAATCAGTGACTACATCGAAGGAAAAGTACGAATCCAAAAAGCTGCCCATGATGCCCATTCGGGATGTGGTCATTTTCCCGTTCATGATGACCCCGTTCGTGGTGGGCCGCGAATCGAGCGTACACGCTCTGGAAGAAGCACTGGCAGCGGATAAGAAGATTTTCCTGGCGACGCAGCACGACGCCTCCATTGACGAACCCAAGTCCAACGAGATCTACCAGGTCGGCACCATCGTCAACATCGTGCAAAGCCTGAAGCTGCCTGACGGTAACATCAAAGTTCTGGTGGAAGGCATCGAGCGCGGCAAGATCCTGCAGGTCACCGATACCGACGGCTACATGCAGGCCACGGTGCGCGTCGCACGTTTCGCCACCGAAACCAATCCGGCCATCGAAGCCAGCATGCAGCGCGTCACGTCGTTGTTCGAGCAGTACGTAAAGCTTTGTCAGGCTCTTAATTACGAGACGATGATCTCGGCCGTGAGGATGGAAGATCCGGCCAAGCTCACGGATGTAATTTCCGCCAACCTGCAGCTTTCGATCGAAGAGAAGCAGGAGCTGCTGGAAATCTTCGACCCGGCGGAACGGCTGACTCGCATTGCCGACGTGCTCGACATTGAAATCGAAAAGCTCAACGTCGATCGCACCATCCAGTCGCGAGTGAAGCGCCAGATGGAGAAGGCGCAAAAAGAGTACTACCTCAATGAAAAGATCAAGGCCATACAGAAGGAATTGGGCCGTGGCGAGAAGAGTGAATTCGACGAACTGAAGAAGAAGATCGAATCCGCCGGCATGCCGAAGGAAGTAAAGGACAAGGCGCTGCAGGAGCTCAAAAAGCTCGAAGCCATGCCGCCAATGTCGGCCGAGTCGACGGTCTCGCGCAACTATCTGGACTGGCTGCTCGCGGTACCGTGGAAGAAGCGCTCAAAGGAAATCCGCAACATCGCCCGCGCCGAGAAAGTTCTGAACGAAGATCATTATGGGCTGGAGAAGATCAAGGAGCGCATCCTGGAATTTCTCGCCGTCCGCCAGTTGGTGAAGAATCCCAAAGGATCGATTCTCTGCTTCGTCGGACCTCCGGGCGTCGGCAAGACTTCTCTGGGAATGTCGATCGCCAAGGCTACTGGACGCAAGTTCGTCCGCATGTCGCTCGGCGGCGTGCGCGACGAAGCTGAAATCCGCGGGCACCGTCGCACCTACATTGGCGCTCTGCCTGGTCAGATCATCCAGATGATGAAGAAGGCCGGCACCAAGAACCCCGTCTTCATGCTCGACGAAGTCGACAAGATGTCGATGGACTTCCGCGGCGATCCGTCCGCGGCGCTGCTCGAGGTGCTCGACCCCGAGCAGAACTTCATGTTCGTCGATCATTACCTCGATGTGGAATACGACTTGTCGCAGGTGTTCTTTGTAGCTACAGCGAACGTAATGCACACCATTCCTCCGGCGCTGCAGGACCGGATGGAGGTGCTGCGGCTCCACGGCTACACCGAGCAGGAAAAGGTGGAAATCGCCAAGCAATTCCTGGTCAAGAAGCAGATGCTGGCTGCGGGCCTGTCGGAAAAGAACATCAAGTTCACCGACGACGCGATTACGGCTCTGATCCGCTCTTACACGCGCGAAGCCGGCGTCCGCAACCTGGAACGCGAAATCGGCAATGTGTGCCGCAAGGTCGCGCGCAAAGTTGTGAAGGAAGGCGAGAATTACTCGATCACGATCGCTGGTTCAAACGTAAACGACTTTCTGGGCGTCATCAAGTTCCGCGACACGATCGCTCACGAAAAATCCGAAGTTGGCCTGGTCACTGGCCTCGCCTGGACTGAAGTCGGCGGCTCAATCCTGAGCACCGAAGCTACGGTCGTCGACGGCAAGGGCAAACTCACTCTGACCGGCAAGCTGGGCGACGTCATGCAGGAGTCGGCGCAGGCCGCAATGTCGTACGTTCGCTCGCGCGCGCATCGACTGGGCCTGACCCGCGACTTCTATCGCAACCTCGACCTGCACGTGCACGTGCCCGAAGGCGCCATCCCGAAAGATGGCCCGTCGGCCGGAATTACGATCGCGACCGCAATTTCCAGCGCGCTCAGCAAGATTCCCGTCAGGCGTGATATCGCTATGACCGGTGAGATCACGCTGCGTGGCAAAGTTCTGCCGATCGGAGGTCTCAAGGAAAAGCTGCTGGCCGCTCACCGTGCGGGTTTGTTCGAAGTGATCTTGCCCAAGGACAACGAGAAAGATCTGGCCGAGGTCCCCGAGAATCTGCGCACGGCGATGAAGGTGCACTTTGTCGACACCATGGACCAGGTGCTGCAGATCGCGCTCGAAGGCCCTCTCCCGTCGATTGGGGAAGAAGTCACGCAGCCCATCGCGCCGCCGTTGACTTCAACAACTCCAGACAGTCCCACAGCCCATCAGTAAGAAAGTTGCAAGAGATGAAAAGGCCCGCCTGAAGCGGGTCTTTTGTCTTCTCTCTGTTCCTCTGGGTCCTCCGAGGTAAGGCTTCTCCACGCGCAGGCTTCCCGGATCCGCTCGCACACCCGCGAAATCGACCGCTCCACGCACTCAGTGAGCCATTGCTGCAGTGCAGCCTTGTGGGACTCGGGAATGTAACGAAACCTAATTCCACAAGTATCTGCGGTCGCCCACACCACCGTAGCATCGACGTGGAGCATTTCCTCAGTACCCGGTACGGCGAACCTCACACCCACGTCATCCCCGGCGCCCAGTGAGACCCGGCAACAAAATCCTGCACGCTGGTGCGCAGCTTCGCACCGCCCTCGCTAAGATTGACCACTGCCACCTCTCCGAACGGCTCGGTGCGAGAGCTGACGGAAGCCAGAAGCGCCACCGGCTCCCGGTGATGCTTGCGCCGCCGGGCCACCGTTGCCGAGTACGCCGCGCGCAGGCAGCGTTCGATCTGGACGGCCGACGCTGGTTTGTGAATCAGCAGGTGCACTCCTGCCGCGAACGCCTGCTTCAGATCCAGCAGGGGCGCACAATCGCTACCAGCACGCAATCCTGGTTCAGCTTGGACTGGCGCACGGCGCTCAGAAATTCCGCCAGGTTGTCGATCTTCCGGCAATCCACGATGATCACGTCAAACTCGTGGACCTGGATCATCGCCAGGGCCGCCGCCGACGTATTAACCAGTTTGGGCGTGACGTGCAACTGATTGAGAACACTGCGCGTAATCCCGAGGAACGGTACGTCGGTACACAGCAGCAGCGAGTGCATCTCTATTTTGGATTTCGGCATGTTCTCCATCGCGCTCTCCCTCTAACTTGCTACTGATTCCATCGGCGGACGTGTCCTGAAGTTCAATCCGCGCATGACGCGAGAGAGAATGGAGTGGTTACTGTTGTTCGCGAAGGTAATAAAGTTGTCGGAGAAACGTTGATCGCACCGCACAGCGGACCGAGGCAACCGTTGGGCGCGGAGGCTCTACCAAGTCTTTATGACGATTCCTATCCGAGGCTCGGCTGCTCTGGTAGTTGCGGCGGCGATCGCATCCGCAACGGCGATTTGGATGCCGGCGTACCGCTGGTTCCTGCTGATAAGCATTGGCATTGGCATTGGCATTGGCATTGGCATTGGCATTGGCATTGGCATTGGCATTGGCATTGGCATTGGCATTGGCATTGGCATTGGCATTGGCATTGGCGCAGCCGTCGCCGCAGGCCTGTATCTCTGGCACAAACTGCGCCCGGTCCGAGATGACGACGTGCAGAACAAGAGCTTTGAGCCCCTAAGTATCGACCGACAATCGGCAGCGTTATGCCGAGATTGCAGCTTATGGAGCACGATCGAAAAGTCATTCAGATCGTGGGTCAGCAATGCAGCGGTCAAGGCACCGGTCATTCCGACCTATGGAAAATCTCCTTGTCGGCCAACGCTGAAAGTGCGGCGAGCTGGAACGTTGTCCTGAAAGAAGAGGCAGCGGCAAACCAGAGTCATCTCATTGGACCTCGACTTTTACTCGCATCCACGGATGAATGCAGCATTGAAAGTAATGAGTGCCCTTCGACAGGCCTGTGACCAGGGAGGTGCTGCCCTGGATGATTCGCGTCCGGGCCACGGCTACGTCAGAAAAGCCGGCGGCGCACTCTGGAGCGGGCGTCTGGCCTGAGTTGAGACCTGCGATGAACCCTCCGCCATATTGCTTTACCTCCGTGAAAGTGTGAGGCTCGCCGCCCTGATCAACCACGGAGACCACGGTCCCCTTGCTGATGTGGAGCGTATCAGGTTCAAAGTCCCAGTTCGGGTTGGGGGTTCCAGCCGCTGCCTGCGCAAACAGATCCTGAATCGTAGTAGCGTAACCAAGCACGGCTAGGGAGACGTTCTTGCAAAAGTCTGGCCCAATGGCCGCGTTGAATGTGGTGGGGTCGCATTCATCCAGGGCAACGACTTGCGCCACTCTCGCAGGAGGACCATCCGACGGCTGCATCGCAGCGGCACCGACGAATACGAGAGAGCCAATGGCTAAGCCAATCTTCAATACAGATGTTTTCATCGCAGTTCTCCTTTTTCGGGCGGCGATTCGAGCGTCGCGGAAAACGCCACGCATATTGGGGGAGGCGACTCCGGCACTCAATAGCGGAGACCTGTTGGCCGTCTTAATTTTTTATGTCCTTGTAAGTAATAGATAACAGGCAGGATGCTGCGAAATCGAGATTTGGGGGTAGAATTGTCGCCACTTTGTGGGGGATATGCAGTGGCTACCAAGCCAGTCCCAATCCGGCAGTTGCTGAAGTTTGGAGAGGACTTCGAGTTCGACCTGCGGGCCTACGAGCTGCGCCGCTGTGGTGTGCCACTCAAGCTGGAACCTACTCCGTTTCGAATCCTGGATCTGTTGCTAGAACTGCGCGGGGAACTGGTCAGGCGGGAGGAGATTGTCGAAAAGATTTGGGGCAAGGGCGTTTTTGTCGATACCGATAACAGCATAAACGGCGCGATCCGCAAGATTCGTCAAGTCCTGAATGACGACCCGGAGAAACCGCGATTCATCCAAACGGTTACGGGCAGAGGATATCGTTTCATTGCACCGGTAATCGAAGCAGATGGAGACGTTCAGCGGCTCCGGGTGGTCGAAGCAGGAAGCGATAAAACCGGCGGAGTACCGATAGATGTAAGGCAAACGAAGTCGCGCCCGTATCTGGCTTTTGCCCTTGTCGTTGTTGCCGTTGCGCTCGCGCTGTGGCTCGTGCCGACGTTTTCGCGTCACACTAACGCCGCTCCGCCAATTCGCTCGATCGCCGTGCTGCCGCTTGAAAACCTGTCCGGCGATCCCTCCCAGGACTACTTCGCCGATGCCTTAACGGATGAACTGATCACCAATCTCGCCAAGGTGGGCACACTGCGCGTCATATCCCGCACTACCGTTACCCTTTACAAGCACACGAACAAGAGCCTTCCCCAGATCGCGCATGAATTGAACGTGGATGGGATCGTCGAAGGATCGGTCAACCGTGAAGGATCAAGAGTTCGAATCACCGCCCAATTAATTCATGCCCCTAAAGATCAACATCTCTGGGCCGAAACCTATGAGCGCGAACTTGGCGATGCGCTCCGAATGCAGAGCGAGGTGGCCGGCGCCATCGCCCGGCAAGTTCGCGCCCAGCTGACTCCCGACCTGCAGACTCAGTTCGACTCGGCGCCCCCGGTGGATGCGCAAGCTTACGACGCCTACTTGAAGGGAAGCTACTACCTCTATAACAGCGACATCACGGTGCCGGAGCCGCTGAATAAGGCCAAAGAGTATTTCGCGGAGGCGATTCGAAGGGATCCCAACTTCTCGCGAGCCTATTCCGGCTTGGCCAATGCGTATCTCTATCTCGTATGGTTCGGACAAGGGCAGCTCTCGGCGGAGGAAGGCTATAAGCTCGCCAAAGAAGCGGACCGCAAAGCTCTAGAGTTGGATGCAAATAACAACGAAGCCTACGACGTGCTGGGCGAATTGAATTTGCATGCCGATTTTGACTGGAACGCTGCCGACCGGGCATTCAATCAGTCTCTCAGTCTAGCGCCGAGCTACAGCTGTGCGCACGAGGATCGCGCCGAGTTTCTCGCGTTCATGGGGCGACGCTCCGAGGCGCTGGCGGAAGTTGAGAAAAGCAAGGCAGTCGACCCCTCCACCGGAGTTGAGTTGGCAGCTTATTTCCAGCTGCGAGATTGGCCGCGACTGGTCGAAACTGGAGTCAGAGAGGCCGCCTCGAATCCCAATAATTGGATGGTACACTCCAGCCTGGGCGCGGGTTATGAAGGCTTGGGCCAACTGCCGGAGGCCATCGCGGAGTATCAAAGAGCTGTTGAGTTGTCGAATGGGAATTTTAATGCGATGGCTTCTCTCGGACATGCCTACGCCGCGATCGGAAATAAAGTTGAAGCAGAAAAGATTCTTCGCGGGTTGCTGCAAAGATCCAAGCAAGGTCAGGCTTCACCGTACCTCGCGGCAACCATTTACGCCGGGCTGGGCAATAAGGACAAAGCCTTCGAACTGCTTGAGGCGGCGTACCACGATAAGTCTTTGGATGTTGCCGGGGTTTTAAAACCCGACCCGCGAATCGATAACCTCCGTTCCGACGTTCGTTTTCAAAACCTGCTTCGCCGCGTCGGCTTGACGAACTAAGTCCTAAATGTGTTTCTGATCAGCGGCAATCTGGAAGTTGACCCCGATTGTTGTAACCAGCTCATTGACCCGTAAATGAGCTAAATCGCGGTTTACGTCAAGCACCCGAGGTATCCCCAACCACCTAGCGAAACAGGCACACCTATCCCTCCAACGGCTTTCCTGTCGGACAGCCCACAGTGTTATTTCGCTGGAACCAAGAGATCCTCGAGCTGGGTACTCTTCTTCTCCACGTAGAAGGCCAACGCTTTCGCGGGTGCGCTGCTGCTGGCATTTTTCACATTGTGGACTTCGCCCGTGGTGGTAGTGAAGGCCTCGCAGGGCTTCAGGGTCACGGCCGGTTTGCCCTGAGCCTCAAAGGCGATCGAGCCTTCCTGGACATACACGATCTCATTTCCGCCTTGGGTGTGCTTCCCGCTCCCCGCGCCTCCCGGAAGGATGCGCTCGACCAGGATCGCTTCCCATCCCGGCGCGCCCTTCAGTTCTGTCCGCTGTAGAATCTTGCCAGCTTTCAAATTCTCTTGCGCACTCAACATCCGGCTTCCCACTACGCCCAGCATCACGCCCACAGCCAATGCGACCGCAACCACAACGTTGATGCGCTTCACCGAGGCTCCTTTCAAAGCCGACGAATACTATTACACCTCTAGAGACGGCGCTACCTCAAGTGGCGTGATATTTCGCAATTCGTACGAGTCGCCTACTTCTCTTAGGTCTCCCGAGTGTCGGTAGAATTGACAACTTAATTGCAGTCCGGAGACATCCCGCACGCTAACCATTGGTACAGTTTCAGCCCTCGATTACGTCGTCCGTAGTTTCTCAATGCTGCCGTTCGGCAGTCTGATCGCTTAAAGCATCGATGAAAGCGAGGTTCCAATGATCCGCACAGAGGTAGAAAGTCTCACACCGATTCCAAAGCTTACGCTGCTGGGGTTGCTCGTGGTCGGACTGGCGGCAAGCACAGTCCTGGCCCAAGCCTCCGGAACTTGGATGACCACGGGTAGCTTGAATACCGGGCGCCTCGGACACACCGCGACACTACTTCCGAGCGGTCAGGTGCTGGTGGCGGGAGGAGAGACTTCGAGTGGAACAATCCTGGCCAGCGCTGAATTGTATAACCCGGCTACTGGTCAGTGGACTACCGTCGGGTCCATGGCCAATGCTCGCATCAACCACACTGCCACGCTTCTGCCCAATGGAGAAGTGCTGGTAGTGGGCGGCAGCGGTGTCCTTAACCCCCAGGCACCATGCCTGGCGACCGCCGAGCTGTACAACCCTGCCACCGGTCAATGGCGAACGACCGGCAACATGAACACCGCGCGTTTTTCACAAGGAGCGGCGCTGCTTCAAACTGGCGAAGTCCTGGTTGCAGGCGGTGATATCTGTTGGGGCTACAGCGGTGGCGCCTCCCCGGGGGCAAGTGCTGAACTCTACAATCCGTCCAGCGGTACTTGGAAAACTACCGGCAGCATGAACGCAAGTCTGGTTTCACCGATGATACTGCTCCAGGATGGCCGAGCTCTGCTCGGGAATGAACTCTATAGTCCGTCCGCCGGGAGGTGGTCGCTCACCTCGAACATGAAGGAACCGGAACACCTCAGCCTCGCCGCGGCGCTCTTGGCCAACGGTAACGTGCTCATTTACGGAGACCTTTTTGCCTGTTACGCTGGCGAGTTCTACAACCCGGTCACCAACGTTTGGACGGAAACGATGGGCAATTGTTACACCGGACTTACCGTCGCGCATCTGGTTCTGCTTGCCAACGGAAAGGCTTTGCTCGGCGGAGGCAGTGACCGATACAGTGGCCATTCCTATCCCGAAACGAACTGTGATCTCTACGATCCCTCCACGAACCGGTGGACCTCCACTGGCCGCCTGCATCAAGCGGGAAGCCATACCCTGACCCTGCTTTCAAATGGACAGGTGCTGGCTGTGGGCGGTGCCGACGCGGAACTCTATACGCCCTAGAGGACAAAAGGTAATGAAAGAAATCATGCGATAGCGCAGGTGAGGAAGAGGAAAAAGGTTCGACTCCCGGTTGATGAGTGTGAGAAGGTCATAAAAGTCAAGGCCGACGTGGCGGCCCTCCTTGATTTGTTTTCCGAGATTTGTTTTCTGACGTTAGCATAGACGTCCGATGGTGACTTACAGGGCTGTCAAGGGCGCCCCGGGGGTCGACCTTCTCAACCCATCTATGGCGATGTTAAGCAATTATCAAATGAGAGAGCGATTCGGCAGCCAGGCCAAGTCGTGCAGGCGTGAGTAAAACAGTAGGGGAGCCTGACTCTTTCCATTCGGAACCCGCTGAGGGGACGGGTGTTCACGGGCAGAAATCGCCCAGGCGCCACTCGCGCGTCTGCAATTTCCGCCGCGGCGCGCAGCAATCAGTGGGGCCCCCACTCACGCGCCGCGTTTCGCCGGTATATTCTGCGCCACCGCCCAGGCAGCCGCTCCGAATATCCAGGAAATGAAGAAGGCCGTCCAATTCAGCCGCGTGCGAGCGGCCACGATCGCTGGCAGCCACACTAACAGCGTGTAGAGCGTGATTTGTCCAGTTTCAGCCCAGGCGGCCACGCGCGGGAGTACGTTGAACAAGACGCCGAGGCCGCTGGCAATCTGTCCCGCTCCGGTGAGATAGGCCCAGCCCTTGCGGAAGGGGAACCAATGGGGCACGTAGCCGGCGGTAGCGTCTACGTATACCACATGAGAGAGGCCGATCGGCACGATCGAAAGAGCGAACAGGACTCGCGCCATGCGCGCTCCGCGGTCGCCGGAAAGAAAGCCAAGTGGCGATCCCTGCGGAACGTTGCCCAAGCGCGCAAAGAGTGTCCATCCACCGGAGAGCAGCAGAGTGAGTTCACCGAGGCCGAGCCAGGAACCCTCTACTCGCGGATTTGTCACAACATCCGGCACTTTGAGCAAGGCCCACAGGATGAGATACGGAAACAGCACACACACGGTCCAAGTCCGGCTCGCTGGGATCAAGAGTCCAGCCGCCAAAACAAACATGAGAACGCCGGACGCGTAGGCCACCGCAGGCCGCGCCGGTAGCCACGCAGGCACGGGCTGCCACACCAAAGCAAAGTCGCCGTAGATGAAAGCGAGCACGCCGAGTCCAAGCAGGCCAATCGCGAACAGAGTCAAGGCTGGCTGTTGATTATCACTCATAACAATCGAAACTCACTCGCGCGTGACACGACTGCGGGATACCCCGAGACACCGCATACTAGCACAGACGAAATAATTCATTTTCTGATTGAGACATATCGTTTTGAGGTCCTACCAATCTGCGATCTTTCGCATCTCAATCGTGGAAGGACTGCTCCTCATACGGTGATGAGGAGGCTGGACTCATCGAAGACGAACAGTGTCAGAGGATCGGCGGGGGACATAAGGCCGCGAAGTTCAGATTTTTACTGTTTCTCTGAATGGAGCCGATTCTGATCTACGCCGATCCAGGGTCCAGCGACGAACAAGCCGCGAATGTCGTCAACTCCTGCCGAAAGTAAAAACCCCAACCCGTTTTAGTGCTGAATGAGACCCGTCCTAAGCACACTGAGGGTGGAATTTTGGGTGTAATGATTCCATAAACAATATCGGGATTTTGCAACAACCGATACTTGCGTTACCATGCGGCAAATGAACCGCAGAGAGTTCATCAAGTGTGGCGCTATTCTCGCTCCAACGATCAGAGCAACATCAGCATGGGCAAAAACCGAACAGCCCGAAATCGCATTCACCTTCGATGATCCGAAAACAGATATCTGCGGAGGTCTGCCGTGGCAAGAAATTAACACGCGCATGCTGGCGGCGCTCTCCAAGTACCACACAAAACCGTTCTATTTGTGACCGGCAAGAGGGTGGACAGCGAGGATGGCCGCAGTCTGGTGGCCGCCTGGGACCGGTGTGTCCACGCTGTCGGCAACCATTCCTACTCGCACCTGTTTTTCAACGACGCCGACATTAAGCTCGCGAACTTTGAATCTGATGTCTTGAAAAACGAACCTTTGATTCACGGCTACACACACTTCACCCGCTTGTTCCGTTTCCCCTACTTCAAGAAGGCGAGACGGCTGAGAAGCGCGACGGCATGCGCTCTTTCCTCCAACGGCGGCAGTATCGAATTGGACGTGCCACCATTGA
>Ga0207111_10036_pt2 | contig 34369 bp, 18 predicted proteins | sample Alteio_BWMinHeat_71_FD_153577 | JGI IMG/M metagenome (GOLD analysis project Ga0207111, IMG submission 153577) | Enriched cells from forest soil in Barre Woods Harvard Forest LTER site, Petersham, Massachusetts, United States -... | ecosystem: Environmental > Terrestrial > Soil > Temperate forest >... | reverse complement strand
GATTGTCGGGCGCAACGGTGTTTTTGTAGATGAGCAGCGGGCCGCGCTGATTGGCGGCGACGACGTCGAGGACGCCGCGGTTCCAGAGATCGGCGAGGGCGACGGAGCGACCGTCATAAGTGTCGGTCGCGCCGACGGACTGGGCTACGTCGACGAATTTGCCGGCGCCGTCGTTGATCCAGACGCGCTTTTGCTGATAACCGGAGAGACTGCGGCCGTCAAAGGCGGGCCAGTTCTTTGCGTCTCCAATAATGGAGGTGTTGCCTCCGGCAACTTTGGCGAAGTCGTACCAGTAGCTGCGGCTGCGATCAAGCGAGATGTATCCGTTGGTGAGATAGAGATCGAGATTGCCGTCGTTGTTGAGGTCGCCGAACTGCGCGCCGAAGCTCCATCCGCCGAGCTCAACGCCGAAGTCGCGGGCAAGGTTCTCGTACTTTAAGGTGCTGCCCGAGGTTCCTTCTTTCGGCACCCAGAGATTGTTGCCCTGAATAAGAATGCCATCTTCAGAGATGTTCGAGACATAGATGGAGTACTGGCCCTGGTTGAAGATGTCTCCAAAGGCTACGTTCATGCCGCTCTTGGGCGAGAAGCCTACGCCCGTCTGCTGGCCGGCTTCGTGAAAGCGATGGCCATCATTGCAGTAGAGCTCGGAGACGCCGTAGTCGTTGGCGATAAAAAGATCGGGGTGGATGGTTCCGCAGAGATGGGCTGCGCTCACGGCTAAAGCCCAGCGGCGGCTGTCGATGCCGAGCTGGGCGCTGACCTCTTCAAAGCGGCCGTTGCCGAGATTATGGAAGAGATATTTGCGTCCGCCATTCTTCGCGTACTCAAAGCTCTCGGGCATAACCTTAGTGGTGTCGAGATGCCAGAGATCGAGCTTCTCGTCGTAGTAGCCGCCAACAAAAAGATCAAGCTTGCCGTCGCCGTCGTAGTCGAACCAGACGGCGGAGTTGGCATTGATCCATTTGGGCAGGCCGGCTTGCTCGGAAACGCGGGTGAAGCCGTGGCCATGGTCGTTGTGGAAGAGCTCGGGGCGTCCCCACTTGATGAGGTAGAGGTCTTCGTAACCGTCGTTGTCGTAGTCGCCCCACACGGCGCCCATGGAAACTCCGGTGCCGGGCTGGTTAACGTCGGCGATGCCAAGCTGCTCCGCGACATCGGTGAAAGTGCCATCGTGGTTGTTACGATAAAGAGCGTTGTGGCCTCCTGCGTTGCTGGTGGTGACATAGATGTCGGGCCAGCCGTCGCGGTCGAAGTCGACGATGGAGACGGAGGCTCCCATCGATGCGACCTCGGGCATGATGGGGGCGAGTTTGGCGTCGAGCACCGGTGCCTGATGGACAAAGTTGACGCCGGCGGCGCGGGAGACTTCCTGAAGATAAAAGCCGTGGCGGGCGAGCGCTGCGTGGATGTCGAAGGTGGCAGCGACGGCCTTGCGCTGCGAAGAGAGCCGCGTGACGACGAGCGGCGTGAGCAGCAGTCCGACGAAAAAGATGGCAAGCAGAATCCGTGCAATGGGGCCGCGCTTCATTGACTGACAGAACTCCTCAACGCGTTTTCAAAATGATCGGGCGTGACGTAGCGCGTGTGATACGTCTGCCAGTCCTGGGGATGTTGACGGTAAGCCCACTCATCTTCAAGCCGCCCAGGAGGAGTGTCGTAGAGGTGGCGCGCGTGATAGGGCAGAGGTTGGACGGTTTCGGAATAGGTGGAATTATAGTCTCCGTCCTTGATCCACCCATCTCCGGTGATGACGTAATCGCGAACCCAGCCCGTGGGCGGTGGCGGAAGCGCAGGAAAGCGCAGCGAGAGCTCGTCACCGGCATTCATGATGACGTAGCGGTCGTCGGTTCTCGCGAGCAGCTCACGGACATCGCCATAGCGCGTGTAGTAGCCGACCAGGTCGCGCCATATCTGCGTGGTCGCGGCGAGGCGGTTGTAGTCGGGGATCTCAGGGGATGATGCGTTGGGCTGACGAATGACCGAGTAGCCGCGGTAGTGCAGGTCGGCGACGGCGGGCGTGAGGCGCGCGATCTTCACCTGCGCGGCCGGCAGGCCTCGCGCCCACTGGATCTGGTCCCAGTAGATTTCAAGATTGGTGCGCAGGCGGAGCTTATGCGGCACGCCCGGAGGGAAGATGCCGGTGAGGTCGATGAGGCAGATCTTTTTGCGGCCCGCGGGGAAGCCGAGGTTGGGCCGGGCCGTGGTCCAGCCGCCATGGCCGTTGGGAACTTCAAGGCTGAGGGGATGAGGAGGTTCGTGCTGGCCCTGGCTGATGGCAACGTTGATCGATGAGTCGGAGGGATGCAGCCAGCCTCGCGCGATGAGATAGACCGGGCCGCTGGTGGGCAGGTCGTCGCCGAGATCGATCTCGACATAGTGGTCGCGGGTGATGCCCTGATATTGGCCGTGTCCGAAGGTGTCGAGGTAGTTGCCATCCAGGGCGCGGAGGGTTTCGGTGACGTTGCTGCCGTTGTCGTCGATGGCGCGCGCGATCGGGTGAGGCGTGGCCACGGTGGTGACTGCGAGCCGGGCGGGCGGGATGACGAAGCGCTCGTCAGTGAAGATGTCAGTTCCGGCGGGGTGGTCGACGGCCATCAGCGCGAGGTGATCATAGTAATAGGTCTCCCAGAGCTCGCCGGTGATGCGGAGATCGTAGAAGCCGTCGCGGGGGACGAGCTGATCGCCTGCGATCTTGTACCACTCCTCGGTGGCGGCGATGCTGGCGGTGCCGAGGCCGTTGATGCGCAGGCCGAGGGCGGAACTCCAGGGAACCGTGTCTTTGACGAAGGACATTTGCTTGCCGTTCCAGGCAAAGAGGAATGGGCACGAGCCTTTGAGGCGTTGCTCGGTGAGGACCTGCTGGTCGCCGGCGAGCGCGAACTCGGCGCTGACCGAGCCGTTGGGCCAGACAATGCGCGCAATGTCGGTGTTGGTGTGGTCGCCGAGACCGAAGTGGAGTTGCGGGCCGGTAATGGGCTGCTTCTGCGTAAGCAGCGCGGAGCGGATTTCGATTTCTCCGCCGATGCCGAAGGAGTTAACGCGCTGGTCGCCGGTGGCCTGTTTCGCGCGCGGACGAATGGTCTGCCAGTGATAATTTTTCGAGCCGTGGCCGAGGAATTGCTGCGGCTGTCCGGTGGAAGAAAGTCCGAGGAGCGCGAGATGACCATCGGCCTTGATGTCGGCGGCGTCGAAGATCGGTCCGGTGGCAGCGGGGTGGTTCATCAGGCTAAAAGAGCCGTCTTCATTGGCGAGCCAGATGAGTGCTTCGGATGAATTGCCGGGAGCTACGGGTGCAAGCAGAAGATCGACGGCTCCGTTGTTGTCCAGGTCGGCGGTGCGCAGGCGGACGTCGGCGGAGAGATTGGATGCCGGGTTAGGGATCTGCGCGAGGTCGGTGCTGGTCCAGCTGTCGTTCGAGTCGGAGAGGCGGGTGATGGCTCCCGTAGGTTGAACGATCAGGAGATCGAGAAGGCCATCGTTGTTGGCGTCGGCCGTGGCGATGGCTTTTGATGTGGTGAGACTGGCGGGAACGGGACGCTCGGTGAAGTTGCCCGAACGCTGGTTCATGAAGATATGCAGCTTGCCGGCGCCGTCGACGAGAGCGGCGTCGGGATTGCCGTCGCCGTTCAGGTCGGCCCATACGAATTGGCGGATGCCGGAAACACCGGCGAAGGGATGAATGGGCGTGAAGCTGCCGTCACCATTGTTGCGCAGGACGCTTATGGGTTCGTTTGCGGTACCGAGGACGATGTCGAGATCGCCGTCCGCTTCGATGTCGACGGCCCATGCTCCCGTGTAGCTCGCGTCGGTGATGGCTTTCGGCAGTTTGGTCTGCGCCGTGACGTCAGCGAATGTGGCCGGGTTGTCCTGCCGCAGGAAGCGGATTCCGCCTGCCCCGGCGAGCACGAGGTCAGTCTTGAAGTCGTAGTTGAAGTCGATGGGGAGTACGCTCTCCGGCATTGGCGGGGTTGCAGTCGGGCCGCCGGGGAAAGGAAATTTTGCCCCCGAGCTGAGCTGGACTTCGTGTGCATTGGCTTCCGCTATAACTGGTGATCCTTCGCCGGTGAGTGAGACCGCTCCGATCCAATTCCAATTGCCGGGATTGGCGATGGGAGTGGGCGTGAAAGCGAGGTCGCGGTCGGCGGGCGCGGGCGTGGAGCGCGGTGATTCGAGGCGCAGGAAACGCGTGAAGGGCTGGGCTTCTTCGCCCGGCGGGGGCTTGATGACGGACAGGCTGGTGCGGAACTGGGGGACGCGCATGAGGACGTTGCGAAGAAAGATGGTGCGCGTGGCGGCGGCGCGGGGATCGGGTCCGGCGGCGGCGGTTTGGAGCGCAGAGAGTTGTTGCTGGACCTCCGGCGGGAAGGAAGAAGACAGAGCGGCGATGCGGGCGACGGTGGCGCGGAGGGTGGCGGCGTCTCCGCGCTTGGCTGCGATGCGGCTGAGCTCGAGGAGCGCGGCGAGATTGTCGGGCTGAGCTGTGAGGATCTGCTGGATGAGCTGCTGAAACTGGGCTTCGCTGTCGGGATCGCCCTGACGCTCGACCTCAAGCGCGAGCTCGTAACCGGCGCGCAAATTCTTGGGGTTGAGGCCGACGGCTTTGCGCAGGTTGGCGATGGCCTGCGCGGAATTTCCACGATCGCTTTCGAGGAGGCCGAGCAAGTAATACATCTGGTCGTTCTGCGGGGCGAGGTCGCGGGCGCGATTGAGCCGCTGTGCGGCGGGATCGAAATTTCGCTGGCGCAGAGCCAGGATGCCCCAGTTGGCCCATGCCGCCGGTTCTCCGGGAGCGAGCTGCGTGGATTGAGCGAGCATTCTTTCGGCGCGAACGTCGTCACCGACCTGCAGGGCGGCGAGCCCGACATAAAAGGCGGAAACGAAGGCGGTGTAGGCCGGGGAAGAGGTGGCGGGAAGGCGGTCGGCGCGATGGCATCCAGTGCAGACGAGGGCCAGGGAGACGAGAAGGGCGGCGATTTTCCTGCTGCGGGAGCGGCGGAGTCTGAATCTGATCTGGGTGCAGCGGCCGGTTCGTCGACGGGTCCTCATGGCGGGAAAGTCAGAGTTCGCGCCAGGCGGGGCGAAAGTCCAACAGCAAAGCTTACAGGAATAGGGGTGACTCCGGCCTCAATCGAAAGGTTGAGGCCGGGCGGCGGGACAATTGGGGACAAGCTGGTGTAAAAGAATGCGTGGCGAAAGACGGCGATGGAGCCGCCGCATTCCCACCGCGCTGCTGTCGCCCCAGCCGTAAATGCTAGAGACACATGAACCGAAGTATTTGTTTCAGGTCCGAAGAAAGCGGTTGTAGTGCGGTCCACGGCGGATGAGGGAACGCGGCACCCGCTTTGGATGAAAGTGAAAAGGAGCAAAGCGCCTTTTTCTTTTTCGTCAGGGACTTCGGTATTCTTGTCGAGGCGCGAGCTTCCGCTTTCGCGGGACGCGTTCTAAAAGGAGAACGTCATGAAGACATTGTCGAAGTTGTCCCTGGCCGCAAGCTTAACGCTGATGAGTACGCTGCCAATGATGGCACAGGCAAAGGCTCCCAAGTCGGTGAAAGTTGAATTGAAGACTGCAGACGGCAAGGATGCGGGAACTGCAGTTCTCAAGCGGGAGAAGACGGCGGTCGAGATCAAGGTCGACCTCAAGAACCTGCCCCCGGGCGAACATGCGATCCACATTCATCAGAATGCCAAGTGCGATCCGCCCGACTTCAAGACGGCTGGCGGACACTTCAATCCGGCGGGCAAGAAGCACGGTATCGACAACCCGGATGGGCATCATAACGGCGATCTGCCGCTCAACCTGACCGTGTCGGCCGATGGCACGGTGAAGAAGAGCTTCGAAGCCAAGGATGTCACGCTTGACCCCAGCGCTCCCAACTCGGTTTTTGCGAATGGGGGAACTTCACTCGTGGTTCATGCCGGCCCCGACGATATGAAGACCGATCCGTCCGGGAATTCCGGCAACCGCATCGCCTGCGGAGTGATCGTGCAGCCGTAGCGCTTAGCGGATGCGTTGCAAACAGACGCAAGAAAAGGCAGACCTTCGGGTCTGCCTTTTCTATTAGGGGGAGGGCCGCTTTCAAACTTTCAAGCAGATTTCGCAGCGTCGTTTTCGATCGCCTTCCACTCTTCGGCGCTGAGATCGACGGATGCCGACTGGATGTTCTCTTCGAGGTGATCGACGGAAGAGGTTCCGGGAATGGGCAGAGCAACCGGCGAGTGGTGCAGCAACCAGGCGATGGACAGCTGCGCGACGGTGTTGTTGTGACGCTTGGCTGCGGAATCGAGCGGACCGCCGGTGCGAGCGAGCTTTCCTGCGGCAACCGGGAACCAGGGGATGAAGCCGAGATTGTGCTTTTCGCAGTATTGAAGCACCTTCTCGTGCTGACGGTCGCTCAGGTTGTAGAGGTTCTGCACGCTGACAATCTCGACGGTCTTCTTTGCGCGGTCGATCTCTTCGGGTGTGACCTCGGAGAGGCCTACGTGGCGAATCTTGCCCTGCTTCTGCAGATCTTTGATTACGCCGAGCGATTCCTCGACCGGCACCTTGGGGTCAATGCGGTGCAACTGCCAGAGATCGATGCGCTCGACCTTGAGACGGCGCAGGCTCAACTCGACCTGCTGACGCAGATACTCGGGGCGTCCGACGGGCGCCCATTCGTTGGGGCCGGAACGCGTGAGGCCTCCCTTGGTGGCGATGATCAGATCTTTGGGATAGGGGTGCAACGCTTCGGCAATCAGCCGCTCGCTCACCTCGGGACCATAGGCGTCGGCGGTATCGATGAAGTTCACACCCAGCTCGACGGCACGACGTAAAACCTGCTTCGCTTTTTGCTGATCTTTGGGTTCACCCCAGATGCCTTCGCCGGTAATGCGCATGGCTCCGAAGCCCAGACGATGAATGGGCAGATCTCCGCCGAGCTGGAAAACTCCGCTGGCAGATGCGTTCACGGTTGTGGTGGTCATAGGCGATAGGATGCCGCTGCCGGAGAGGGTGATCCATTAACTTTCGGTTTCATAGAGGAAGGCGCGGATGTTGTTGTGTATCAGTAAAATCGGCCTAATTCTGCGCGATCCGGCGGGCGGTTTCGCGGCCCAGGCGGATCATGTCCGGTAGTCCGACGCCGTGGTAGGCGTTGCCGATAAGATGCAGCCCGGGAAAGGAAGCGGTGAGGGCGGCAAGCTGCTCCATACGCGTGAGATGGCCAACGGCGTATTGCGGCATCGAGAGCGGCCAGCGGCGGACGATCGCGAGTTTCGGCTCGGGCAACGGGCCGAGCGCGCGGGCCAACTGCCGGTGAGCAAGAGAAATGAGCCGGACATCGGATTCGCCCAGAAGCGCCGGCGCGTCGTTGCCGCCGAAGAAACCGCGGAGCAGGACGGCTCCCTCGGGCGCGCGGTAAGGGAATTTCTGATCGACGAAGGTGCAGGCGAGCAATTCAGGATCAGTGCCGGGGGTGGGCACTGTGCGGTGAGGCTTTTGCAGCGCGAGGTATCCGAAGCCGCGTGGGATACGCAGATTTTTTGCCTGCTCGGTGGTGAAGGCCAGCGCGACGACAATGGCCGAGGTCGCGTTCATGGCGAGGAGCGAATCGAAGTCCGTGTGCGTTGGGCGAAGCAGTTGCCGCGTGACGTGCGCGGGGGGAGCGAGGATGATCTCGTCGAAGATGAATTTGCTTCCTGCGGCTTCGAGCTGCCAATGATCGCCGTGGCGCTCGAGCGAAGTCACTTCGTGATTGAGGCGCACGGTCTTCGCAGGCAAGCTTGCCGCCATGCGCTCGATGAGGGTTTCGAGGCCGGAGCGCAGAGAGGTGAAGATGGCGGCCGCTTGCTCGTTCGTCGCTTGCTCATTCGTGGTGCTGCGTTTTTGCAGGGCGGCGATGAGGCTGCCGTGCTTCTGCTCCATGGCGACGAAGGCGGGCATGACGGCGCGGACGCTGAGGGTGTCGATGCTGCCGCCGAAGACTCCGGCGAGCAGGGGCGCGGCGAGGGTTTCGGTGACCTCGTCTCCGAAGTGGCGGCGAACGAAGCTGGCGATCGATTCGTCGTCGCCGGGCGGGAGCGCGGATTGTTTCAGCTCTTCGGCGCGGCGCGCTTCGCGCAGATAGGCGAGGCGGGCCTGCCATGTGAAGAGCGGCGACTCCATGACGGGAGCCCATTTCGAGGGAACCATGAGCCGCATGCCGTCGGGGATGGGGATGAGACGGCGATCTTCGAGGAGATAAGTGCGCCGGCGGTAGTCGTTCGAAGGAATGATTTCAGATTCGAGGCCGAGCTCGATGGCGAGCTCGCGCGCCCAGGGCTTTTCGGTGACCCATGAATCCGGGCCGCACTCGATGATGAAATCTCCGCCGGCGGTTGCGACGCGCTCGGTTTCGACGATGCCGCCGAGACGTGGGGAGCCTTCAAAGAGGGCGCATTCGGCTGCGCCGTCGCGGGCGAGCTGGTATGCCGCGGCAACTCCGCTGAGGCCTCCACCAACGATTGCGACGCGCTTCATCTTTCAGCCGAGCCGGGTGAGCCCCTGGCGCGAAAGATCAGCCAGGGCGGCAGTGAGCAGAGGCGATGCGTTGAGCGACTCGGGACGGCGGAGCTCGATGCCGAGTTTGGCGGCAAATTGGCGGAAGGCGATATCGATGTCGTAGAAGATCTCGACGTGATCGCAGAGAAATCCGATAGGCGCGACGATGACGCTGCGCACGCCCTGCTGATGGAGCGTGGTGAGCGTGTCTTCGACGGTGGGGCCGATCCACGGGCCTCCCGACATGCCTTGACTCTGAAAGGCGAAGAGCCAGTTTTCGGGAGCGAGACCGGCGATGCGCTCAGCGACCAGTGACGCGGTTCGTTTCGCTTCGATGGCGTAGGGATCGGCTTGCGTTGCGGATGGTTCGCCTTCGCTTGCGGGCTGAGGCTGAACGGTTCGCAGAGGCACGCTGTGCGCGGTGAAGACTATGTGCACGGGTCCGGCGGTTTCCTGCGTGAACGGATTCCAGACGGCGCGGAGCCTTTCGGCGAAGGCGTCGGCGAGGAGTCGATGATCGGCCCAGCCTTCGACGAAATCAACCTGCATTTCCGTTGATGCGGCGAAGACGGCGCGGCGGTAGAGTCCCACGCTGGTGCGCGAATTCTGCGGCGCGAGACAGATGGCAACGAATTTCGAGATTCCGTCGGCTCGCATCTTTGCAATGACGTCGGCGATGTAGGGCTTCCAGTTGCGCATGCCGACGTAAACGGGCAATCCTATGGCTTCGGAGAGCAGGCGGCCTTGTTCGAGGGTGAGCGCAGTAAGCGGACTGGAGCCGATGAGCGAATAGCGATGCCGGATCTCATCAATGACGCTCTGTGGCATCTGGCGGCCGCTGGTCACGTTGCTGAGATAGGCGTGGATTTCGTCGAGTGAGTCGGGGGTTCCATGAGCGAGCAGAAGAATGGCGCGGCGCTCACTCATGGCGATCTTCCGTTACGTATTCGCGGACGAATTTCACCACTTGCTGCACATTCTCGACAGGCGTTTGAGGAACGATGCCGTGGCCAAGGTTGAAGATGTGTCCGGGGCGGTTGGCGGCCTGATCGAGAATCTGCCGGACGCGCTTGCGAATGAGCTCGGGCTCGGCAAAGAGAGTGATGGGATCGAGATTGCCCTGCACGGCGCAGGCGAAGTCGAGATTGCGCCACGCATCGTGCAACGGAGTTCGCCAGTCAAGGCCGAGAACGTCGGCGCCCGTCTCGCGCATCGCGGGCAGGAGGGTTGCAGTATCCACACCGAAATAAATTACCGGCACGCCGAGCGACTGAACCTCGCGGATGAGGCTCTTTGTGACCGGGAAGACGAATTCGCGATAGTCCTCGATGCTGAGCGCGCCGACCCAGCTGTCAAAGATTTGGATGACGTCGGCTCCGGCTTCGACCTGCTGGCGCGCAAATTCACGCAGCACAGTGACGAGCTTGTCCATGAGCCGCTGCCAGGTAGCGGGCTGGCGGTACATGAGGGTCTTGGTATGCACATAGTTGCGCGAGCTGCCGCCCTCGATCATGTAGCTGGCAAGAGTGAAGGGAGCGCCGCAAAATCCGATAATGCCGATGCGGTCCTTGAAGTGCGCAACCACGCGTTCGATGGCCTCGGCGACGTAGCCCAATTCCGAAGCCCGGTCTGTACGCAGGTGCACGACATCCTCGTCGCTGCGGACCGGCTTGTGGATTACCGGACCTTCGCCGGCCTGGAACTCGAAGTCGAGTCCCATGCATTCGAAGGGCAGGAGCAAGTCGGCGAAGATGATGGCGGCGTCGACATCGAGCTTCTCGGCCGCGGTGATGGTGACTTCGGCGGCAAGTTTCGGCTGCTTGCAGATCTCAAGCAGGGTGTGATGCTTGCGCACGGCCTGGTATTCCGGCATGTAGCGGCCGGCCTGGCGCAAAAACCACACGGGGGTGCGATCGACGGGCTGGCGAAGGCAAGCCCGGACGAATCGGGAGCCGGAGTTGAGAGTGGAATTTGCCTTCACCGCAGCGGGGGTTGATTGTCCTTCGGTCATCACGGCGTTATATAGACGAGGGTAGCATCCGAACGCATGCGGCGCGAGGTGTGCGGCGACCGGACGTCGATGGGGTGACAAGAGGCGGGCGGGTTTTCAACTCACGTCGAAATGCATTTTGTTGCCGCCATGCAAGCCCGCCTCATTGATTGTCAGCTTGTTTTCGTAGGGGACGGCGCGGGCGGTGGTGGTGGCGGAGTTTTTCCCAGTACCCACTTGTCATACCAGTTGAAGTAACGATCATAGCGGTCCCGGATGAAGCTGGGGCGAGTGAAGCCGTGGAACTGTCCGGGATAGATGATGAGCTCAGTGGGCACGCTGAGGCTGCGCAGCGCCTGATACATCTGTTCGCCCCCGACCAGCGGCACGTTGAAGTCCTTGTCGCCGCCCATGAAGAGCGTGGGAGTGTGAATGCGATCGGCGTGATAGAGGGGATAGCCGAGCTTGATGTAGGTTTCGGGTGACTTCCAGGGCGGCTGCAGTTCGTTGTCGTACTGATGGATGTACTGATCGACTCCATAGAACGAGATGGGATTGCCCATGCCCGCACCGCTGATGGCAGCTTTGAAGCGCGTGGACGAAGCGATGGTATAGTCGGTGAGGATGCCGCCGTAGCTCCAGCCGCCGACGCCGAGGCGATCGGGATCGGCAAAGCCTTCTTTTACGGCTTCGTCGACGCAGGCGAGCAGGTCGGCGACTTCGTGATTGCCCCAGTCGGCGAAGATGGCCTGGGAATAAGTTTTGCCGCGGCCCCCGCTGCCACGGTAATTCACGTTGAGCACAGCGTAGCCGCGCGCCGCGAAGAGCTGCCTTTCGGTCGAGAAGCTGTGCGCATCCTGGGAGTTGGGGCCGCCGTGGATACGTAACAGCATGGGATACTTTTTGCCGGACTCGGCGTCGGGAGGCAAAGTCAAGAGTCCGTGGACCTCGGTGCCATCTTTGCCGGTCGCGTTCAGATCGCGGGAGGCGCCGAGTTTCAACTGTGCCAGCAGGGCTTTGTTGTGGGTGGTGAGCTGGCGCAATTTCCCGTCATCGAAGGCAAAGACCTCGCCGGGAGCGGCGTCGGTGGTCCAGACCAGGGCGTCGTGGCCGTCGGCGCTATTGTGCGCAGTTGCGACACCGGGCTCCTGGATGAGACGCCGCACCGCTCCGTCGTCAACGTTCACCGCGAGGGGATATTCGGAACGGTCGTCCTCGACCAGGACGACGATGGTCTTGCCATCCGGCGAAAATCGCGGAGCGGAAATGCTGCGGTCAAGCTTTGCGGTGAGAATGCGCGGGGCAGTTCCGTCGGCGCTCACGATGGCGAGCTGGTTAAGGTTGTACTCCATATATTTTGGATCGCTGCCTTGCCCATAGGCGATCCACTTGCTATCGGGACTCCAGGCGAGCCGTCCGCCGTCCTCGCCGTTAAAGGTGGTTAACTTTTTCGGCGCGGAGTTGGGCGAGGCGGGAACGACGAAGACGTCAGAGTTGATGGTGCGGTCCCAGTCGGGGTCGTGATTGCTGACGTAGGTGATGCTGCTGCCGTCGGGCGACCAGACGGCGTTTGACTCGTCATGGAGTGTGTCGTTGGTGAGCTTGTCGAGCTTGCGGGTATCGATGTCGTAGAGATAGAGCAGGGCGCGGTTGGCGCCGCTGAGATAGCCTTGCACATCCTGCTTGAAGTGATAGCGGTCGATGACGATGGGCTTGGGCTTCTCTTCCTTCTTGTCCTTGTCGTCTTTCTTGTCGGCCTCGTCGTCGGCGCGAATGGTGAGCAGCAGCTTTTTCCCATCCGGCGACCAGGCGTAGGCGCTCAGATTTCCTTTGACGTCGGTGAGCTGGCGCGCTTCTCCGCCGCGCCGGTCGAGCACCCAGAGCTGCGTGCCCTTGGCTTTGCCGGGACGTTCGGACTCAAAGGACAGATATTTGCCATCGGGGCTCCAGCGAGGGGAGTTGGCGGAAGTATCGACGCCGTAAGTGAGACGGATATCCTGCGAGCCGTCCCAGCTGACCATCCATATATCGGTGAGGCGCTTGTCGGCGGCGGTGTCGATGGTGCTCAGAGTGTAAGCCACCCATTGGCCGTCAGGCGAGACCTGCGGATCGCCGACTTCCTGCAGGCGAAAGAGGTCGTCAAGCGTCATGGCGTGGGGTCCGGTGGGCGCAGGCGTTGGAGACGGCGCGGTTTGCGCCACGGACAACGTCGCTGCAAGAGCGACACAGGATAGGAGTGACAGCGAGAAGAACCGAGGCATGGTGGAGAGTATAAGCGGGAGTTTCGCCTGTCCGCTAAGGGAACTGTCGAGGTTGCCGGGCTATGGGGCATGGCTGGGGGGCATGGTACAAATGAAATTAGCCCAAGGTGCCCGAAGGGGCCTAAGAGGGAAGTCCGGTGCAATGCCGGCGCGGTCCCGCCACTGTAAACAAAGAGTAGCCGCTGGCAAGACCACTCAGCGATGAGGCTGGGGAAGGAAAGCGGTTTGGCACGAAGGTGCCGTCTTTGAGCCAGGAGACCTGCCAAGGGTGAGTTTGCGGATTTCTGCGGAGAACAGAAACCATGCGCCTCAATTTTGGCTCAATCAACGAAGATGTCTCGCGCGGGCGCGAGCAGTCTGCCGCTCGACAGAAGAGCGCGGGCGTTCGAGCCCATCCTATAACTCGACGCAGATTCGGAATCGGCATGGTGCTGATGGCGATGGCCACGCAGCTTCCTGCCGAGTCGCGGCCGCAGAGGATTGTTTCGACGGCGCCGAGCATTACCGAGGTTCTGTTTGCGCTGGGCCTGGGAGGACAGGTAGTCGGCGTCTCGCGATATTGCGACTTTCCTCCGGAAGTGCAGAAGCTGCCGAAGGTGGGGAGCTACATCAAGCCGGATCTGGAGGCGATTGCACGGCTGTCGCCCGACCTGGTGATTCTGCAGAGAAATTCGAGTGAGCTGACGAATCGGCTGAATGCCCTTCGCATCGCGTTTGTCGAGGTGCCGCACGGGACTTTGAATGACGTTTTTGCGGGGATAGAGATTATCGCGAAGGCGGCGGGGGTTCCGGAGCGCGCGGTGGCCGTGACCGGCAAGATCAAGGGCGATCTCGATGCGATCGAGGCAAAGGCCAAAAAGCTGCTGTCGCCGGGCGTTCTGGTGATTCTCGACCGCAGGCAGGAAACGCTGACCGATCTGATCGCGGTCGGTCCGGACAACTACGTGAATGAGATTTTGCAGATTGCAGGCGGACGGAATGTGCTGGCCAAGCCGGGACTGCCGCAGTATCCGCGCATTTCGATGGAGACGGTGCTGAGGGAGAATCCGGATGTGATTCTCGACCTGAGCGGATCGCAGGAGTCGGAGGCGGAGCGTGAAACGGCGCGCGCGGCGACGCTCGAGTTGTGGCGGCAGAATGCAGAGCTGATGGCGGTTCGAGAGGGGCATGTATATGTTGGCACGTCGAATGCAATGCTGGTGCCGGGCCCGCGAACACCGGAGGCGGCGCAAAGATTATTCGATTACATTCACGGGCCGGCGAATCCACAGACAGGGAAACAAAGTTGAGCAGCCTGCTTATGATCGACAACGTGGGCTTTTCCTACAGCGAGCGCGCGGTGCTGCGCTCGGTTACGTTGAGCGCGGGCGAAGGCGAATTCCTGGCGCTGCTGGGTACAAATGGCTCGGGGAAAAGCACGCTGCTCGATATTGTCTCGGCCTTTCGGAAAGCGGAGAAAGGTTCTGTCACGATCGCCGGACGCGATCAGCAATTATGGAGTAGGCGCGAGATGTCACAGCGGGTGAGCCATCTGCCGCAGTCGGTTCATGCCGACCTGCCGTTTACCGCGGAGCAGCTGGTGGCGATGGGGAGGTATCCGCATACCGATCGCTGGTTTGAGTCGGATGAGGATCATCGCTGCATTCGGCAGGCGATGGAGCGGACGCGTTGCTGGGAGCAGCGTGATCGCGTCTTTGGATCGCTGAGCGGAGGCGAGCGGCAGCGGGTGCTGCTTGCCGCGTGCCTGGCGCAGAGCGCATCGATTTTATTGCTCGATGAGCCGTCGACATTTCTCGACATCGAGCAGCAGTTGCATTGCTTCACGTTGTTACGCGAAGAGGCGCGGACGGGAAAGCTTTGTGTTGCGGTGACGCACGATCTGAACCTTGCGCTGACCTATTGCACGCGCCTGATCGTGCTGGCGGAGGGTGTGGTGGCGCATGATATTCCGACTCCGCGTGCGCACGAGAATCAGGAGTGGCTGGCGCTCTTCTCGTCGCGCTTGAGCATGGGCAGCACTCCGGCGGGAACTCCCTGGATCTGGTACCGATGAAAGAGCCGGCGCAATGAGCTCGCAGCAATTTTCTTTTGCCGCACGCAATAGCCTGACGCTTGCGGTGGCGGTCTTCGTAGTGGCGGCGGTGGTGCTGCCCTGGGTTGGCGCGGGGCCGATCAGCCTGGCGCGCGTGCTGCGGCATGAGGCTCCGGATTACGAGATTCTGGTGCAGCTGAGAATCTCGCGCACATTGCTCGCGCTAGTTGCGGGTGGCGCGCTATCGCTGGCGGGAGCGCTCTTTCAAGCGATGTTGCGCGATGCGCTGGCCACGCCCTATACGTTGGGGATCTCCGCTGGAGCTTCGCTGGGAGCAGTCGCGGTGATCGCGGCGGGGTGGGAGAGCTTTCTGGGGATTCCGGTGACGTGGCTTGGCGCACTCGCGGGCGCCTTTGGCGTGCTGGCGCTGGTGATCGGCGGAGCGTTCAGGCGGAGACAGATTTCGGCATTCAGCCTGCTGCTGACAGGCATCGCGATCAACAGCGTGTGTGCGGCGTTCATCATTATCCTGAGCAGCTTCGCCGGTATGTCGCGTTCCTTCTCAATTGCGCGCTGGCTGATCGGCAGCGTCGATGCAACCAGTTATGGCTCGCTCGGCGCGTTCAGCGTGGTGGTTTTTCTTACGGCGATTGTGATCCTCTCACAGGCGCGAAGCTGGAATCTGCTGGCGGTAGGCGAGCGGTGGGCGGCGTCGCGCGGGGTGAGCGTTGGAACGCTGCTGGGCACTGGCTATGTTGCGGGATCTGTGCTTGTGGCTGGTGCAATTGCATTGACCGGCCCAATTGGATTTGTCGGCCTGATTGTGCCGCACCTGGTGCGCTCGCGGGTGAGTCCCGATCATCGCGTACTGATGCCATGCGTTTTCTTTTATGGGGGCGCGCTGCTGGCCTTCTGTGATGCTCTGGGGCGGATCGTGCTGCCGCCGGCGGAGATTCCAGCGGGCGCGGTACTGGCGATTATCGGCGGACCATACCTGGTGTGGGTGATACGGCAAAGAGTTCCGGCGGAGGAAGTGTGAGCTTGCATCGGCAACGCGTGATTCGTGCGGATGGCCGCGTGCTGAATATTGTTCAGCACCGGGCACATCTCTCCTATTGCTTTACCGGTTGCTGCTGCGGGCGTACGGATCGCGGCTATGCCGCGGTGCCGGTGGATGTTTACAAGGAAGAGTGGACGAGGCGCAAGATCCGGAACGACGTTCATCTCACCAAGGGCGGATGCCTGGGGCCGTGCGTTCTCGCGAATGTGGCGAGCCTGGTCTTCGACGGGAAGAGTGTCTGGTTCCACTCGGTGAACAGCGCCTGGCAGGTGCGGCAGATTTTCGATTACATCGATGCAATGCTGAAGGCGGACAGGTTTTTGCAGCCTCCGGCAGAGTTGAGCGAGTATGTCTTCAACTATTACGACTGGGATGTAAGGCAGCCGGCGCAGATCGAGGAAGCGGCGCAGGAGAATCAGCCGCTGACCGGCGGCATGGTGCTGCTCTCGCATGCGGATACCGATCTTCTCACATTGACGAAGACGAAAGATCTCCTGCCCGCGGGACTGGATGTGAGCGCTTACTCGCTGAATGCGCTGCACAGCGAGGAGCAGATTGAAATGCTGCTTGCGGGAGAAGCTGGCCGGGCACGGGTAATTGTGATGCGCGTTCATGGGTCGCTGAACGGCGTTCCCGGCTTCGAGCAGCTGCGTGCGCGATGCGAGGAGCGGGGACAATCGCTGGTGCTGACGAGTGGCACGGGCGATCTGAGTCTGGAGTTTTCGCAGACGGTGAATGTGCCGGGAGATGTAATCGAGACGGCGACAAATTACCTGACGCTGGGCGGTGTAAACAATTTTGCAGAGCTGTTTCGCTTTCTCTCCGATCGGCTGCTGCTGACCGGTCATGGCTACGCGCCTCCGCTGGCGATGCCGGAGCATGGGATTTATCTGCCAGAGGTAGATGCTGCGACGGTCGAAGATTGGGAGCGGCAGGCAGATCCGCTGAGACCGACCGCCGCGGTGCTCTTTTATCGCGCGCATCGGCTCAGCGGCAACACGGCGTTCGTCGATGAGCTGGCACAGGCCTTGCAGGCGCGCGGGATGAATGCGCTCTGCATCTTTACCTCCAGCCTGAAGGCGAAGGAAGCGGGCGTGCCGGTGGTGTTTCAGTGGCTCGAAGGGCGCGCCGATGTGGTGATTTCAACACTTTCATTCGCGCTGGGCGAAGTGAATGCAGGCGATGTAACCATAGCGGGCGAGGGAGCGGGTGCACTCGAACGGTTGGGGCTGCCGGTGTTGCAGGCGATTGCGAGCGGGATGCCGCGCGGAGCGTGGGAAGGATCGCGGCGCGGTTTGAATGCGCTGGATACTGCGCTTAACGTGGCCATCCCGGAGTTTGACGGGCGTATTGTAACCGTTCCGGTGTCATTTAAAGAACGTGGATCATCAAGCGGATCGGGCGGCGGCGAGAGCCTTTACGTTGCTCACGAAGAGCGAGTGGAGCGAGTCGCTGGCATTGCTGCTCGCCTGGCGAGATTGCGTCATGTTCCGAATCGCGAGCGGCGTGTCGCGTTCGTGCTGACAAATTCGGCTGCGAAGGCATCGCAGGTGGGCGGGGCGGTCGGACTTGATTCTCCGGCGAGCCTGTTGACGCTGCTGGGAGCGATGAAGAGCCGGCGCTACGCGATCGACGCACTTCCGGAGACTTCAGACGAGCTGATGCAGAAGTTGCTGGCGCGTGGAAGCTACGACGAGCGGTATCCGCTGGATCCGATGCAGGCGAAACGCTTTTCACGGATGGCATACCGGCAGGTTTTCACAACATTTCCCGAAGGCGCGAAGCGGAGAATGGAAGATTTCTGGGGACAGCCGCAGGAGCGCGGTTCAAGCGTACGGCCAGCCAAGGCGAAGACCGATAAAAAGCTGCTGGGCAGCATCGCGGGGAAAATCGCGGCGGTAGAAGAAGAGCCGTGGAGCGATGAGCAGGATTATCATTTTGCGGCGCTGGATTTTGGGAATGCGCTGATCGCATTGCAGCCCCCACGTGGATATGGCATCGATCCGGATGCGATTTATCACACGCCCGATCTGCCGCCCACGCATCACTACGCGGCCTTCTATCGCTGGCTGGCAGCGGCGGAATCGGAAGGTGGATGGGGCGCGGATGCGATTGTGCACGTGGGCAAACACGGCACGCTTGAATGGCTGCCGGGTAAAGGCGTGGGTCTCTCGCGTGAATGTTTTCCGGATCTGCTGCTGGGCAACATGCCGCTGATTTATCCCTTCATCATTAACGATCCGGGTGAAGGCAGCCAGGCAAAGCGGCGCGCGCATGCTGTGATTATCGATCATTTGACGCCGCCGATGACTTCGGCGGAGACGTACGGGCCGCTTGCGGAACTTAATCAGTTAGTGAATGAGTACTACGCGGTGGAGAAGCTCGATCCGTCAAAGCTGCCTTATTTGCAGCAGCAGATATGGAAGCTGGTGCAGAAGGCGAATCTGCATTCAGACCTGGACCTTAAGAGCATGTTGTCACGCGACCATGGCGACCACAAGCACGAGTGGGACGATGAGCTGACGCCGGAGGGGGTTCCGGCGACGCTGGCCGAGATGAGCGGCAACGATGTTGCGCACCTGATAGAAGACCTGGATGGATATCTTTGCGAGCTGGGCATGGCGCAGATCCGCGACGGTCTGCACGTGCTGGGGCAGATGCCTCCCCTGGCGGAGATGCTGCGCTCGTTGACGCGTCTTGCGAATGGCGGAGCTGGGAGTCTGCAGGCCAACCTGGCCGCGACCTTCGATTTTGATCTGACACAGTTACTTGAAAAGCGGGGCACGCGCCTGCAAGGTGAACGCACGCTATTGGGGCAGACCTGCCATACGAATGCGGATGTGCTAGAGGTGTTGGACCGCGCGGCGCTCGATCTTTACACGATGCTGGAGAGGCTTGGCTTTCGCGAGGAAGCGATCACCGATGTGCAGCAGGCGGTGCTTGGCCTGAGATCGGATGAGGTGGCGAAGGTGCTGGCCTTCGCATGCAGAGAACTGGTGCCGCGCCTTGAGCAGGCCGGCGATGAGGTTGAGCATTTGCTCGATGCGCTTGAAGGGAAGTATGTTCCGGCAGGGCCGGCGGGCGCGCCGACGCGCGGCATGGCGCACATTCTGCCGACGGGTAGAAATTTCTATGCAGTCGATCCAAGGGCACTTCCGTCGCAGGCGGCCTGGCATGTGGGCCAGCAGCTGGCGCGTGAGGCGGTCGAGCGTTTTCGTAAAGAAGAAGGTGCGTATCCGGAGATGATGGGGCTGAGCGTGTGGGGAACATCGCAGATGCGCACGCACGGAGACGACATTGCCGAGGCCTTCGCGCTGCTGGGTGTTGAACCCGTGTGGAATGCGCAGTCACGGCGGCTGGAAGGTGTCGCTTTGCTTCCCCTGGAAAGGCTGGGCAGGCCGCGCATTGACGTGACCTTGCGCATCAGCGGCTTCTTCCGCGATGCGTTTCCTCACCTGATCGATCTGTTCGATCAGGCGGTAGCTCTGGTCGTCGAACGGGACGAGTCGGTGGAGGAGAATTTTCCTCGCAAACATTACCTGGCGGAGATGGAAAAGCACAAGGACCTTCCTATCGACGAGGCGGAGTCGCGAGCACGTTACCGAATGTTCGGCGCCAAGCCCGGCGCGTACGGCGCAGGCATACTGCCATTGATTGAAAGCGGCAACTGGAAGGGCGATGAGGACTTTGCGCGCGCCTTTCTTGCCTGGGGCGGCTATGCCTATGGCAGGGGTGCGGACGGTGTGGATGCGAGGCCGGTTTTCGCCGAGAGGCTGAAGTCGATTCAGGTGGCGTTGCACAACCAGGACAATCGCGAGCACGACATTTTCGATTCGGATGACTACTTTCAGTTCCATGGCGGCATGGTGGCTTCGATCCGCGCACTTACGGGGGCGCAGCCAAAGGCGTATTTCGGAGATAGCGCGCGTCCGGATGCGGTGGAGGTTCGCGATCTGAGGGAAGAAGCGCTGCGCGTGTATCGCTCGCGGGTGGTTAATCCCAAGTGGATTGAGAGCATCAAGCGGCATGGCTACAAGGGCGGCCTGGAGCTGGCGGCAACGGTCGACTACATCTTCGGGTTCGATGCGACTGCCGGGGTCGCCCCCGACTTTGTTTATGAAGGATTGGCGGAACACTACGCGCTGTCGCAAGAGATGCGCGAGTTTCTAGGAGCGTCGAATCCGTGGGCGTTGAGTGCGATTGCGGAGCGTCTTCTGGAGGCGGCGAAGCGCGGGCTTTGGGAGAATCCCGCGGCGGAGACACTGGATGCGCTGCGTGGTGTGCTGCTCGAGAGCGAGACGATTCTCGAAGCGCGGAGCGAACGGGAGGCAGTGGAATGAAACAAAGCGTTTATCCGTTTGCGGCGGTCGTGGGCCAGAACGAGATGAAGCTGGCATTGCTGCTCGCAGCCGTAGACTGGCGCATCAGCGTGCTGCTGCGCGGCGACAAGGGCGCAGGCAAGACGACTACGGCGCGCGCGCTGGCGATGCTATTGCCTGAGCCCGCTCCGTTCATCAACTTGCCGATTGGAGCAACCGAGGACCGGCTGCTGGGCGGCCTGCATCTGGAGCGCACACTGAAGGGCGAGCCGGTGCTGAAGCCGGGACTTCTCTCGGAGGCACATGGCGGAGTGCTGTATGTCGATGAGATCAACCTGCTGCCGGCGCATCTTGGCGATGCGTTGTTGGACACGGCAGCGAGCGGTGTGAATGTGATCGAGCGCGAGGGTCTCAGCGCGTCGCATGCCGCGGAGTTCGTGCTGCTGGGCAGCATGAATCCCGAAGAAGGCTTGCTGCGGCCGCAATTGCTCGACCGCTTTGCGCTGGCAGTGGAGATTGCCGCGCCGCTCGATGTGAAAGAGCGGCAGATGGTGGTGGAGCGAAGGATGGCCTTCGAGCGCGATCCGGTGAAGTTTGTGGCTGATTGGTCAGAGGAGCAGCAGGCAGTTCGCTATCAGATTGCGGGAGCAAGAGCGAGGTTCGGCACGGTCCACTGTTCGAGCGAGATTCTGGAGCGGATCAGCGCAACGATGTGCGAGCGGGGAGTGCGATCGCTGCGCGCAGATCTGGCGGCTATGCGCGCGAGCAATGCATACGCGGCGCTTATGGGGGATGACACTGTGCAACCGCAGCATGTGGCAACGGTGTTGCCGTTGGTGCTGGCGCATCGGGCGCGGGATGCGGGACGGACTTCTCCTCAACGTGGACCTCAGCAAGACCAACCAGTGCCGCCGCGGCCGGAAGACGCTTCACAGCAGGATGGTGGTGCGGCGGAAACGATGGAGCGGATCTTTGCGCCGAAAGAGATGGGTGTGCCTGTAGTTGGGGCCTTTTTCCGCGAAACAGCGGCTCGAGGGGCGAGCGCCGGTGCGCCGGTCAACAGCTTTGGTCCTGTGGTGGGGAACCGGCGGAAGGAAAATCCTACAGAAATCGATCTGCGCGCAACCGTCAACCATGCGGTGCTAGAGACGGGAAGCCCGCAGCCGCGCGTGGCGGACCTGCATGAGCGAGTGCGGAATCCGAAGACTGGGGCACGATACCTGTTTGTCATTGATTCGAGCGGCTCGCATGCGGCGCAGCAGCGGATGCGGCGGGTGAAGGGCGCGGTGGTCGGCTTGCTGGCTCGATCGTTTAAGAAAGACGACGAGGTGGCGATGATCGTCTTTCGCGGGAGCAATGCTCAGGTGTTGCTGGAGCCGACGCGAACAATGCAGGAAGCGGTTACCGTGCTCGAATATCTGCCGACGGGCGGGCGCACTCCGCTGGCGCATGCACTCGATCTGGCCCGAGCGTATGTCACACCGTCGACAGTATTGATCCTGCTGACGGATGGGCGCGCGAATGTCTCGCTGGGGGCGGGAGATCCTTGGCAAGAGGCTCTGGAAGCTGCTCACGGGATACGCTGTCCCGCGCTGGTGATCGACACGGAACAAGCTGCGCAGCCACTGGGGCAGTCACGCCAGCTGGCTGAAGCTTTAGGAGCCCGGTACCTCGCCCTTGAAAATCTCGAAGAGAGCGGCGATTTGATTTTGACGATCCAAGGCTTGCCGGCGACGACGCGGTGACCGCGGGGAACTCGTAGGTGTATCTGTATCCGCGTGTGGATATGTTTACGTTACCGAAAAATTATCGATAATGCCGGAATGCGAGGCTCATTTGCCGTGACGGGCGGCCGGCAACTCTCCGGAACCTGCCACTGAGATGCATATCCCGGTTGCGGCCCCGGGCGACGATGGCGCGACTAGGCGCGGCGGCAATTCTTCCGCTGGTACTTCGCGAAAACTCTTTAAAATATGGGTATTTACTCAACTAGCCTGAAGGTTCTACTGACTTGACCGGCTGGCGAATTGCCAACCCAGATGGGCGGCGAAGAGATTGGAGTTTACACCTTGTTCCGGCGGCCAACTTGACAGTCGTTATTTCCAGCCTTTAACGTGCTCATCGGTAACGTACACAGAAAGCGAATGCACGATGTCTCAACTCTTCACTCTCTCGGCGCGGTTCGATGTATGGAGAAGAGCGTTGAAGAGACCAGAGAGACAGATCGTTAACGAGGCAGATCGCTTGAAGTTTTTCTTGAAAGGGAGCCACGAGATGTCAGTTTTTTCGAACTCAACGATCGGTGTTGCGAGGAGGAGCCTTTATTGGCTGGCCTGCCTTCTGCTTTTCGCCGCGCCCGGAGCATTCGCCCAGGTTGACCAGGGCACGATCACGGGAGTTGTCCAGGACAGCACCGGTGCGGTTATTCCCAATGCCAATGTCTCGCTCACCAACACCGATACAGGCCTAGTTCTGCAGATCAAATCGAATGCGAGCGGTCTTTTCACCTTTTCCCCCATCAAGATCGGCGCCTACACCATCAGCGTGACGGCTCCCGGCTTTGAGGGCCACACGCAGCAAAACCTGCGCCTGGATGTGGGCGCACGGCTGAATGTGCCCGTCTCGCTGCAGCCAGGGACTGTGTCGCAAACCGTCACGGTGAGCACTGCGCCGCCGCTGCTGCAGACACAGGAGGGTTCCGTTGGGCAGGTCCTCAGCACGCAGACTATCAATGACACGCCGCTGAATGGACGCAACTGGGTCTATATTGCGCAGTTGACGGCGGGCGTGGCGCCACCCTTTGGAAATACACGCGGCAGCGGCAGCGGCGACTTTGTGGCGAATGGCCAGAGGGCCGAGCAGAACGACTTTGTGCTGGATGGTGTGGACAACAATACAAATCTGGTGGATTTTCTGAATGGCGCCAGCTTCGTGGTCCGTCCTCCGCCGGATGCGCTGGCGGAGTTCAAGATTCAGACGAGCAGCTACAGCGCGGAGTTCGGACACTCGGCGGGCGCGGTGGTGAATGCCAGCATCAAGTCCGGCACCAACCAGATTCACGGAGATGTGTGGGAGTACTTCCGCAACACGAATCTGGACGCAACGAACTGGAATGCGCAGACGAATCCTCCGTACCATGAGAATCAGTTTGGGGCGACGCTGGGTTTTCCGATCCTGAAGAACAAGCTTTTCTACTTCGGCGATGTGGAAGCGAACCGCATTTCGATTGGTCAGACCAATGTTTACTCAACGCCGACACCCCTGATGCGGACGGGCAACTTTTCTGAGTTGCTGAATACTGGGCTGACTGGCTCGCCGAATCCGATTTATCTTTATCAGCCGAACTCCGGCGGCAACAGCGATAAGACCGGGCAGAGCACTGTGAACAGGCTCTCGTGCAATGGGCAGGCGAACGTATTTTGCGCGAACCAGATCGATCCGGTTGCGCAGAAGATTCTGAGTTTGTATCCGGCGCCTAATGCAAATGGTGGTAAGACGTATAACAACCTGGTAGAGAATGTTGCGCAGGGTAACGACACCTGGCAGTGGGATCAGCGCGTGGATTGGAATGCCACGACGAAGGACCAGGCGTATGCGCGCTACAGCTATCTCCATAACATCGTGTCGAATGAACTGCCGCTTGGCCCCATTCTGGATGGAGCGAACTATGGTGGCGGGCAGAACCGGAACCTGGCCGAGAACTTCATGCTGAGCGAGTCGCATATCTTCACGCCCAGCTTCACGAACGAGTTTCGGTTTGGATACAACTGGGATTCAGTCAGCTTTCTGCAGGCGAATTCCAACAACGATGTCTCGTCGCAGCTTGGGCTGGGCGGCGTGCCATTTGCCCCCGGCCTGGGAGGGTTGCCTTCGGGGCAGATCTACGGGCTTACTTACTGGGGCTCGCCCGGTACTTCGGTTGAGTCGCAGAACGTGTACCAGATTCTGGATAACGTAACGAAGATCATGGGCAACCATTCGCTCAAGTTCGGCGCTTCGTTCCAGGCTATCCGCTTCTTCTACGTCTACTATCAGGCGCCGCGCGGACAATATACCTACAGCGGAACTTATACGAGCAGCCCGGCAGCGTCTATTACAACGGGATTTGGCGCGGCTGATTTCCTGGCTGACCAGATGAACGGTGCTTTTTTCACGCAGGCGCCGGTGGTCAACGATGCGCAGTGGTATGACTCGGGATATGTGCAGGACGACTGGCGAGTAAGTCCGAAACTAACACTCAACCTGGGCGTGCGGTATGACTACTATCAGCCGTACAAGGAAAATTCCGGAAGCCAGGCGAACTTTGTCGTCAATGGTCCGCTGGGTATCGGGACTGGATCGGGCGTGTACCAGATTGTGAATAAGGCGCAGAATGTATCTCTTGGGTCTATCTTTCCGGCGGTGCTGGCGCAGAACAATGTCGGGATCCAGTATGTGAGTAATGAACACCTGGTGACCGCGCAAACGACAAACTTCGCGCCACGCATTGGCTTCGCATATCAGCCGGACAGCCAAACGGCGGTGCATGGCGGTTTTGGAATCTTTTACGGTGGATTGCAAAGCGAAGGAAACACTAACCTGGGAAGCAATTTCCCCTTCTCGCTTCAGGCGAGCATTCCGGCGCCGAATTGCTCGACAGGGAATTGTCCGTCGACCGGGGTGACGCTGGAAGATGGTCTTACTCAGCAGCTCTCCGGCGGAGCGCAGAACTTCGTCTCTTTTCCGGGCTTCCATGCGACGGATCCGCATATCAAGACGCCTTACACGACCAGCTACAACCTGTCAGTGCAGCGCGCCTTGTCGAATAACCTGGTGGCCTCGCTCAGCTATGTAGGGAATGTGTCGCGCCACCTGGGCCTCTACTATGATCCAAACACTTCACCGGTACTGCTGGCTGCGGGATTGAGCACGCAGAGCTATCAGCCCTTCCCCACCATGGGTGGTATCGGCACAATTCACTATGCCGGTGTGAGCACCTACAACTCATTGCAGGCGAAGCTCGAGCAGCGCTATTCGAATGGCTTGAGTTTCCTGAGCACTTATACCTGGGCGCATGCTCTCGATGACAGCGGCGACGCGGGCGGCCTGGAGAGCGGAATCGGCGATCGCAACGTGAAGCTGTTTCCCTTCATCGATGAGTTCACGAACTCGACTTACGATGTGCGCCATCGGTTCACCTTCAACGGTAACTACGAGTTGCCTTTCGGCAGAGGGCGCGCGCATCTGAATCAGTCCCGCTGGGCCGATCTTGTGGGCGGCGGCTGGTCGACCAGCCTGACTTTTGCTGCCCAGACGGGAACGCCGTTTACTGTAACTCCGGATATCAGTACGGCGGCCGGAGGTTCAGCGAGGGCGATCCTGATCAGCGATCCATTTGCACACGGCGGAAGCCGAGATCCTTCGAACCCTGGGGTGAGCTGCGCAACGTCGACGCGAAACAAGACCAACTGGTATAACCCCTGCGCCTTCGCCAACCCGCTGCCCGGCAATTTGATTACTTCGCCGGTTGCAGATACGGCGACAGCTGCGAAGTTCCTGGGCGGTCGGTCTAACCAGATTTACGGACCGGGCTATAACCGCGTGAATATGTCACTGTTCAAGAACTTTATTACGTGGCGTGAACAGTATCTGCAGTTCCGGGTAGATGCGTTTAATCTCTTTAACCATCCGAGCTTCAATAATCCGGCGACCACCACCAACAGCACCAGCGGCGGTCAGCTTACCGGGCCTAAATCTTTCCAAGCCAATACGCCTGACGCGCGCTTCCTGCAGCTCGCGTTGAAATATCAATTCTAGAAACGGGCTGCGAGTGAAGGTCCGATCAGAGCGGCTTCTCCTCACAGGGAAGCCGCTTCGTTCTTGGCGAATCCCACGCGCCTGGTGAGTGTGCGTTTAACCAGCGAAGGAGAAAAAGTGTTGCGATTGAAGCAATTTGCTTTGGGTGTTGTGCCGGTGTTGAGCTTACTCGGCGCTTCGATGAGCCGGGCGCAGTCCGGTCCGGTCGAGGTAAGTTCTCCCGATCATCGGACTACGTTGCGATTTGCTGTGCAGCCGGGCAAGGGACAGTCGGCGAGCGATGGGCAATTGGTCTATTCCGTGACTTTTCGCGGAAAGCCGGTTCTTGAGGACTCAGCGTTGCGGCTGGAATTGGTGGGGCAGCCACCGCTGGGTGCGGCGGTGCATATTGCCGGCAGCACTCCAGGCTCGGCGGTGGATGATTACACGCTGCTAGCGGGGAAGGCCTCTGCGATTCATGACGCCTACAACAGCCTGACGGTCGAGGCGGCGGAAGATGGGAGCACAGGTCGCAAATTCGAGATCGAAGCACGCGTTTATAACAGCGGAGTGGCCTTCCGTTATCACGTGCCGGAGCAGGCTGCGCTTTCGCGCTATCAGCTTACGCAGGAGGATACGGAGTTTCGTCCGGTGATGGATGCTTCGGCGTGGGCGCTGCGCCTGCCGAACTACCAGAGCGGATATGAAAGCGAGTATGTGCCACAGGTGCTGAGCGCACTGAGCAATCAGGGCGGTGTCTCCAGCTATATTCTGAATGGTGCGCCGATGCTGCTGCATCTGCCGGGGGTGGCGTGGGCTGCTGTAGGCGAAGCCGATCTTGAAGGCAATGCCGCGATGTATCTCGAAAACCCCACAGGTAACTGGACAGGTCATTATCTGGTAACGAAGATCTCGCCGCCGGTAGAGGGACAAGGGCCTGCGGTGGACGCGAGCCTGCCGCATGACACGGCGTGGCGCGTGCTGCTGCTGGGCGATACGGCTGGAGATCTGATCGAGTCGAATGTAATTACGGATTTGAATCCGGCGAATCGCGTGAGCGATACGAGCTGGATACATCCGGGCAAGGCTTCGTGGAACTGGTGGAATGGCGATCTCGGTCCGGATGGGAAGCCGGCGTACACGACGAAGAACATGGAGTACTACGTCGACTTTGCAGCCGAGTCGGACTTTCCGTACATGATGCTGGACGCGGGCTGGTCGGGAGGAGATATTACGAAGCTGCGCGGCAACGTGGATGTGCCCGAGCTGGTGCGCTACGCGGCGAAGAAGAATGTGAAGGTGTGGATCTGGCTCTATTCGAAGTCGGTGGCAGCGCAGATGCAGACAGCGTTTCCACTCTACGAAAAGTGGGGTGTCGCGGGCGTGAAGATCGACTTCATCCTTAGAAACGATCAGCAGGGAATCCAGTGGTACTACGATGTTGCCAAGCTGGCGGCCGAGCATCATCTTATGGTCGACTTTCACGGAGCAATGACGCCGTGGGGCATCGAGCGGACGTATCCGAATGTGTTGAATTACGAAGCGGTGCTGGGCCTCGAGAACAACAAGGCGGGGCGGCGCGATAGCCCGATCGACCGGACGGTATTTCCGTTTACGCGGATGCTGAGTGGTCCGATGGATTACACGCCAGGCGGCTTCGATAACGTGACGGAGGCGGATTTTGTTGCTCGCGACCAGAATCCAATGGTGATGGGAACGCGCGCGCAGCAGCTTGCGCTGTATGTGGTCTTCGAGGCGCCGCTGGAGATGGTTTCGGACACGCCTCAGACCTACGCGAACCAGCCGAGCTTCCAGTTCCTGCGCGATGTTCCGACGGCGTGGGATGCGACACGCGTGCTCGACGGCGAGCCCGGCGAATTTGTAACGATCGCACGGAGACACGGCCGCGAGTGGTATCTGGGCAGCATCACGAACTGGACGCCGCGGAATCTTCGTGTCCCGCTGAGCTTTCTGGGCAGCGGGCGCTACACGGCGGAAATTTACGAAGACGCGGCCGACGCGGGACAGAATCCGAAACACGTAACCATACGCAAGCAAGGAGTGCGGAGCAGCGATACGCTGACGCTGCCTCTTGCGACCGGCGGAGGGTGCGCGGTTCGCTTCGTTCCGGTGGGCTAGCCAGAAACTGTTCAGAGGCCTGGGGAGATTTTCTTCAGGCTCTGGAGCGTGACGCGGAGTGTTCGTCGGTGAGGCGACCGACGAAGAGCGAGAGGTTGCTGCGAAAGATGATATGAGGGGCGAGCCGGTGAGTCTTGACCGGCTTGTCTTTTTCCATCAGGTGACCGAGCAGTGTCTCGAATGCGAGCTTGCCCTGGGCGTCGGGGCGCTGGTAGAGGGTGGCGAGCACGTTGCCCGATTCGATCAGCGGAACGAGCTCATGAAAGAGATCGGTGGCAATGACCGGCACGCGCCCGAGCAGCTTCTGCTCTTCGAGCGCCCGCAGTACGGGGAGGCTGTTGGCGGTGCTGATGTAGAGAGCCTCAGGGCGTGTCTTGCTGCGAAGCAAGGCGAGGGTCTGACGATAGGCATCTTCGGGACTCTCGTGTGATTCGACGACGGGCAGCAAGGTGAGGTGCGGCGCGAGAACAGCGAGGGTTGCGGCAAAGCCGCGAAGCTTTTCGGCGTGGTCGAAGGTCGCGAGCTCTCCGGTGATGGTGGCGACACGCGAGGGCGATTGCAGCTTGTGGGAAAGAAGCTCGGCGGCGAGAGCTCCGCTGGTGTGAGCGTCGACGGAGACTGAGGCGATGCGTCCACTGTCGGGCGCGTCGCTAGCTACGCATAGCATCGCGATGCCCTGGCCGACGATGCGCCGGATGATGGGAGCGAGTTCGCGCGGACGCCCGGGAGTGAAGAGAATGCCGTCATAATGTTTGGCGGCAGCGCTTTCAAGAGCGGCGAGGTCGCCAGAGCCGAGGTGAGGGTAGTCGTAGAAGTCGAGCGTGACGTGCATGCCCACGGCTTCCTCGGCGGCGGTATGTATGCCGGCGCGGAGCGGGTCGAAGAAAGCAGCAATTTCGCGGGGCAGAACGGCCGCGATGCGGATGTTGCGATTGAGCTTGAGCGAGCGAGCTGCGATATTGGGCTTGTAGCCCAGCTGCTCGGCCATGCGCAGAACCTGCGCCTTGGTCTTGGCGCTTACGCCGCTGCGTCCGTGAAGGGCGCGGTCCACGGTTCCGATGGATGTGCCCAGGGCCTCCGCGATATCGCGTATGCCCGCTGCTTTACCACTCTTGTTCATTGTTCCCATTCGTATTGGAGGGCTGCCGATGGCTTGAGCACCAGTCTCGCATAGAGTTCGCGTGATGCGTTGCGGCAGCGAAGATTGATTTTGACAGCAAAAGAGAGAACTGTGTAGTGTTGGTTACGTTAACGTACACAGTGATTTTCTCACCTCAAGCATATAAGCCGCTAGCGCTGCCGGTGACGTGGCCGCGAGGGGCGATGCGCGGTCTGCGAGCGCGAGGAGGCATGACGGTTTCGTGTACTAGAGAGACAGTAGTTTGGTATTCGCTCAACTCAAAGCCGATGGCGACAAAGAAGCGATGGTGAGGTATAAATCCGGCGTAGCCAAGGTGCGCCTGCGGGGAAAAGTGTTCGAGTGGCGCAGGATATGTTTGAGGAGCGGAGCTCCCGAGGAGAAGCATGATTGAATCAGGTTTTATTTTTCGCGAAGGCATTCGGCGGAGTTTTCTTTATCTGAGCGCCTGCGCCGCGTTGTGTGCCTTCCTGCTTTCGATGGCATTGCCGGCGTGGGCGCAGACGAATGCCGCGCAGATTCGCTATGACGATGCGGCGCACACCTTTCGTCTCGATGCGGCGGATGTGTCGTACGTGCTGGGTGTGAATGAGAGCGGTGAGCTGCAGACTCTCTACTGGGGCAAGCGCCTGCGTCCGGCGGATTCGTTTCCAGCGGCGCACTCGGGCCACGGTACCTCGGGATTCGATCCCGTGGCCAATGCCACGCCGGAAGAGTTTGCGGGCTGGGGCGCGGGCTTGTACGTGGTGCCCGATCTGAAGATCACCTTTCCGGATGGCAATCGCGACCTGGTGCTGCATTATCTCTCGCACAGCATTCGCGAGAACACGCTGACGATTGTGCTCAAGGACATCAGCCGCGATGTGAATGTGGAGCTGCGGTACGAGATCGATCCGGCTACGGGGATACTGGCGCGGTCGGCACGCATGGAGAACAAGACCAAAGAGCCGTTCACGATTGAAGAGGCCTTTGCGGCTACGTGGAACCTGCCGGGGAGCAGCGATTACCAGCTGCGTTATCTGACCGGACGCTGGGCGGGAGAGTGGAATCTGCAGCAGGGGGCGGTGCATCCGGGCAAGGTGGTGCTCGAGAGCAGGCGCGGCTCGACGGGCGATGAGGCGAATCCCTGGTTTGCCATCGAGCGCGGCAAACGGCCGGATCAGAATACGGGCGATGTGTGGTTTGGCGCGCTGGGCTGGAGCGGTTCGTGGCAGATCAACGTGGAGCAGGACTGGGCGAACCGGGTGCGGGTGACGGGAGGATTTACTCCCTTCGATTTTGCTTACGTGCTGAAGCCGGGAGAGGATCTGGAGACTCCGAAGTTCTACGGAGGCTATGCGAATACGGGCATCGGCGGGGCGTCGCGGCTGCTGCATCGTTTCGAGCTGGACTCGATTGTGCCGCAGGCGCCGCATCGCAAGCTGCGTCCGGTTCTTTATAACTCCTGGGAAGCGACCGGCTTTGACGTGAACGAGGCGGGACAGGAGGCGCTGGCGGAGAAAGCTGCGAGCTTCGGCGTGGAGCGGTTTGTGATGGATGACGGCTGGTTCGGCGAGCGCAAGGATGATCATGCCGGGCTGGGCGACTGGTATGTGAATGCGCAGAAGTTTCCCCATGGGCTCAAGCCGCTGATCGATAAAGTTCATTCGTTGGGAATGGATTTCGGATTGTGGGTTGAGCCGGAAATGGTGAATCCAGATAGCGCCCTTTATCGCGCGCATCCTGACTGGGTGCTCAACTTTCCAGGGCGACCGCGAACGGAGGGCAGGAATCAACTGGTGCTGAACCTGGCCAGGCCTGATGTACGCGAGTATGTGTACGGCTTTCTCGACAAACTGCTGAGTGAGAACGACATTGCGTTTCTGAAGTGGGACTACAACCGCAACTGGTCGGAGCCGGGCTGGCCGGCGGCTCCGCTTGACGAGCAGAAAGAGGTCTACGTCAAGTATGTGCAGAACCTCTACGGCATACTGGCCGAGCTCAGGGCGAAGCATCCGGGCGTGGAGATTGAGTCGTGCTCAGGCGGCGGGGCACGCGTAGATCTCGGCATTTTGCACTACACCGATGAGGTGTGGCCTTCAGACAACACCGATCCCTTCGACCGGCTGAGCATTCAAGACGGATTCAGCTATGCCTATGCGCCGGGAGTGATGATGGCCTGGGTGACGGATTCTCCCAACTGGATGAATAATCGCTCGACTTCGCTCGAGTATCGCTTTCTGTCATCGATGCAGGGCAGCCTGGGCATCGGCGCGAACCTGAATAAGTGGACACCGGAAGATTTCGCAACGGCGAAGGCGATGGTGGCGGAATACAAGCAGGTGCGCGCGACGGTGCAGGAAGGCGCGCTGTACCGGTTGATCTCTCCACTGGGCGGCAGCGAGTATTCGGCGACGGAATCAGTGGCTCGCGACGGGCATGAGGCCGCGGTCTTCGCGTTCCTCCACTCCAGCCAGGAGGGCCAGCCTTTTCCACGGCTGTATCTGCGCGGTCTCGATCCGGATGCGGTGTATAGCATTCACTCACAGACAGGGAAGCTTGAGGATGGGGCTCCGCAACGCGCAAGCGGCGATTACTGGATGAATCATGGCGTAGGGGTTTCGCTGCGCGGGGACTTCCAGGCAGCCTTCTTCACGCTGGAGAAGGAAGGCGCGCAGTGAAGTAAGGGCGCGAGGTCAGGCGCGCAGCGTGCGCGCCTCGATCTCCTCAAGGGTGCGGCCCTTGGTTTCAGGGACGAAGGCCAGGACGAAGATGGCTCCGGCGAGGCAGATGATGCCGTAGGTGAAGAAGGTTCCCGAGCTGCCCAATGCGCGATTGATGAACGGGAATGAGTAGGTGAGCGCAAAGGCGGAGATCCATAGCGCGGAGACGGCTGCGGAGACGCCGAGGGAGCGTAGGCGATTGGGGAAGATCTCCGCGATGAGCACCCAGGTGAGCGGGGCGAGGGTCATGGCATAGCAGGCGATGGCGCAGAGCGTGAGCACCAGCACGGGCGTACCATGCAGGCCGGTGCGATAGGCAAAGCCGGCAAGCAGGTGTGAGATTCCGATGCCGAAGCAGCCGAAGAGCATGAGGGAACGGCGGCCAAGGCGGTCCACCAGGCCCATCGCCACCAAAGTAAAGAGCAGATTGATAGTGCCGGTGATGACGATGTCGAGCAGAATCTGATTGGTGCCAAGACCGGCGGCGCGATAGACCTCTTCGGCATAGTTGAAGAGCACGTTGATGCCACTCCATTGCTGCAGGACGGCAAGAACAACGCCGATGAGGAGCACCGTGCGCACTCCAGGCTGCAGCAGGCCGCGCCAGTTTGTGGCGAGCTTTTCTTCCTCGCGCAGAGCGGCAACGATGCTTGTAACTTCGGCGGTGGCGTATTCAGAGCTGCCGCCGACGCGGCGAAGGACTTTTCCGGCTTGCTCACGGCGTCCACGGGTGAGCAGCCAGCGCGGGCTCTCCGGAATTGCAAAAGAGGCGAAGAGGAAGATTACGGCGGGGAAGGCAACAGCGGTGAACATCCATCGCCAGCCGCTCTGCACATTCCAGGAAGCGAGCAGCGCGTCTGGTGAGATGTGCGCAGGAATGGGAGCGGCAATCTGCCAGTTCACGATCTGCGCCAGCAGGATTCCGATGACGACGGCGAACTGATTGAGGCTGACGAGGCGTCCTCGATGCGCTGCCGGGCTAACCTCTGCGATGTAGAGCGGGGAAATGTTGGAGCTGAGGCCGATGGCTATGCCTCCAGCGATGCGCCATACGATGAAGGCGGAGAAGGAAGAGGCCCAGCCGGTGAGGATGGAGGACGCGGCGAAGAGCACGGCGGAAACAAGCAGGACGGGCTTGCGCCCATAGCGGTCGCCGAGCGCTCCGGCGACGAGAGAGCCGGCGAAGCAGCCGATCAGCGCGCAGCTGTTGGCCCAACCTACCGAAGCGGCAGTGTCGAGATGGAAGTAGATCTCAAAAAACTGGCGTGCTCCACCGATCACTACCCAGTCGTAGCCGAAGAGCAGGCCTCCCAGGGCAGCGACCAGGGCGATGCCCCACACATAGGCGGTGGCGGGAGCTGCGTGCGCGGTGCGGCTGGTACTAGCGGAGACGGTGGGGCCGTGCACGGCTAACGACCCGCCTTGCCAGGGAGAAGATGATGAAGAAGATCGCGTGCGCCGCCATGCGATCGATCGAGAGCGCTTACGTCATCGAGTGCGGTCTGGGCTTCGGTGAGCTGGCCGAGTCCCGAGAGCGCCTGTGCACGCAGGAAGGTTGCGATGATGTGCTGGCGTTTGTCGAGATCTTCCTCAAAGAGAAGCATGGTGGGCAGAGAAGTGGCGAAGTAGTCGATCTTCGGAGTCTCCTGATCCAATGTTGCCGCGTAGGAGAGGATTTGCACAAACAGGGAGGTTGCTTCCTCGGTTCGGCCCAGGCGGCGCAGCGCCATCGCGCTCCAGTAAGTCATCTCTGACACGGAGCGGACCTGCATCTGCTGGAAGTCACCGCGCTGGCGGGCAGCGCGCTCCCAGTGCAGGCAGGCGCGGACGGCATCGCCGGTAGCCGACCATGCTTCTCCGAGCCAGAATTCGATGTTGCTGCTGTTGGCCAGCAGATGGCGGGCTTCGCTGAGGCTTTCAGGCGGCTGGTCGGCGGCCTGGAAGTGATCGAGGGCGGCAGGCGCATCTCCGGCGGCGAGCGCGGCACGGCCAAGGAGCAGCTGAGCGCGAACATATTCGCCTAGGACCAGTCCTTCGCCACCCTCCCAGGGCTGGAAGCTGCGCGAAAGGAGCAGAGCGAGGGCTTCAGCGGGACGGCTGACCTGGTTATAGAGAGAGGCCAGCTCGACGGAGAGATCGTCGCGCAAGGCGACGAGGTCGCGCTCCGCTTCGAGGGTGGCGAGCCGTGCTTCGGGGTCGTCGCCCATGCGTTTGCACAACTGATCGTATTCGTAAAAGATGCGCGCATCATGAGGCGCGGCTTCGCGTGCCCGGCGATAGGCCTCGCGGGCGCGTTCCGCGTCGTGTTCCACGTTGTAGTACGCGATGCCGAGATTGCGCCACGCGGTTGGGAAAGTGGGATCGAGTTTCGTGGCGCTCTGCCACTGGACGATAGCGTCGCGATGACGGCGACGGTCGTAGAATAAATTG